>Ga0335069_10000326_pt1 | contig 81618 bp, 44 predicted proteins | sample Lox_Sample_11_FD_206714 | JGI IMG/M metagenome (GOLD analysis project Ga0335069, IMG submission 206714) | Soil microbial communities from Loxahatchee National Wildlife Refuge, Florida, United States - Lox_Sample_1.1 | ecosystem: Environmental > Terrestrial > Soil > Wetlands | place: USA... | reverse complement strand
CAAACCAACGCCGCTCCCAGTCCCGCGACCAATGCGCAATGCACCGTGGATTGGACGAATGTCTTCCAACGCATTGACGGCTTTGGCGCGTCCTCGGCTTGGGACGGCAGTTGGACGACCGCGCAAGCCGACCTGCTCTTTTCAACCAATACCGGCGTAGGCCTTTCGTTGCTCCGCAATCATATCACCTATGCCGGTTCAACCGCGCCGACCGACACCCCGACGACGGCTGAAACCAGCATCATGCAGATGGCCCAGGCGCGCGGCGCGCGGGTCTGGAGCGCGCCGTGGACGCCGGCGATTGGCTTCAAGAGCACCAACGATATCTACGATTCCAAGCCAATCACCAACGCGGTCTTTGGCGGCACTTATTTGGGCTGCGGTAACAACGCCACCAATCTGGCTTACGCCAGCCAACTGGCCAATTATGTTGCCAGCATGAAAAACTCCTACGGCGTGACCATCTACGCCGTTTCCATGCAAAATGAGCCGGACGCCAGCATCAACACCTATGAAGCCTGCCAGTGGACCGGCGCCCAAATGCGAGATTTTGCCACCAACCTCTCGGCGGCGCTGACCGCCAAGGGCTTCGGTTCGACCAAAATCATTCTTCCGGAAAGCGAGAACTGGACCGATCCGCATAATCTGATGGGGCCGACCCTCAGCGATCCCAACGCCGCTGCCGCCGTCAGCATCATCGCCAACCACAATTATGTCGCCGACAATAGTGTCGGTGACCAAACCACGCCGGTGGCGCTCAACACTTCCGGCAAGACATGCTGGGAAACGGAGGTGGCGCTGCTTTCCGGCAGCGACAGCAGCATCAACAACGCGCTGTACTGGGCGGGGCGCATCCATCTGTTTCTGACGGCCGCCCAGGTCAATGCGTGGCACTACTGGTGGCTCGTGGCTTCCGGCAACCAGGGCCTCATGGATAACAGCGGCAATACCGCCAAGCGCATGTACGCGCTCGGCCAGTTCGCGCGGTTTGTGCGCCCGAATTTTTACCGTATCGGTGTTCCGACCAGTTCCGGCCCGGCGCAGATCAGCGCTTACAAGGACTCCACGTCGCCGGGCTTCGCCATCGTTGCGATCAACAACTCTTCGATGATCGTTACCCAGGTGTTCAATCTCACCCACGTCAGCGGCGTCGCCAGCGTCACGCCGTGGATGACCACGAGCGACCTTTCCCTCGTCAGCCAACCGGCGGTGGGGGTGACCAATTCCTCCTTTACCTGCGTCCTGCCCGTCATGAGCATCGTCACGTTCGTGGGGCAGGCCGTCACCAACACCCCGCCAACCCTGGCACCGGTCGCGGACCAAACCATCAACGCGGGGTTCGCCTTGATGGTGACCAACACAGCGACGGACACCAACCTGCCGGCGCAATCCCTGACCTACACGTTGCTGACGGCGCCGGCCGGCGCCGCGCTCACCCCGCTCAGCAATGGCACCAACGCCGTGTTGAACTGGCGGCCGCTGGTGAGCCAGGCCGATACGACCAATGTGGTGTCGGTGAAAGTGGGCGACAGCGGAGTCCCGGCCTTGAGCGCCACCAACACGTTCTCGATTGTGGTCAATCCGCTGATCCCGGTGGTGGTTGACTCTCTGGGCATCACGAATGGGCAGTTCAGCCTCGGGGTGACCGGCTCCCTGGGACCGGATTATACCTTGTGGGCCTCGACCAACCTGGCGGATTGGCAGGCGCTGTACACCAACTATTCGCCCACGAATCCAATAACCTTGGTCGATAGCAATTACCCGGCATATCCGCGCCGCTTTTATCACGTCCAAATTGGACCCTGACGGGTACAAGGTATGCGAAACCAACAGCTGTCATTGAAGTGGCATTTTACCGGCTAGCGCACGATTCGAACCCATGAAACTACATCGCTGGGCAGTTTTCCTTGTCGCCGCCATGGTCGTCAGCCTGAGGGCGGGAGAGAATGCCGCGGCCGCCGACCTGGTGATCGTTCAAGCCGAATCGGCGGCATCGCTGGGCACGAACTTCCTTATTGGCAACAGCAGCGGCACGTTCTACATCAGCAACACGAATAACAATACCAGCACGACGGTCCCGGGCATTCCCGGGCGGGTTGCCAGTTACACCGTGACCTTTCCCAACGCCGGCACTTACGACCTCTACGCACGCGTCCGCGTCGGCGCCGGGGCGGCGAACGACGACAGTTTTTTTTATGGCAACGGTTTTGGCGCGAAATCGCCTGCTACCAGCACCGATTGGATTCTGTGCAATAATGTCTGGAGCATCGGGTTCACGAACGCCGGGGACATCGTGACCGGTGGAGGCATCGTCCAGACTGGGGCCTGGAAATGGATTGACATTTCGCAGTTCAACGGCGGGGCCGCGCCGATCAGCTTCACGGTGACGGCGGGAAATCTCACCCAGACGTTCCAGATCGGTGGACGCGAGGACGGCTTTGATATGGACAAGTTCGCGTTCGGCACGTCGGGGGCTTCTTTCACCGTGTCGAACCTCGATACCGGAACTCTGCCGGCTTCCCTCACCCTGACCAATTATTTCCCGGGGCCGGATGGAATGGCCATCCACCGGTTTAATCCGCTTTACAACGGTCTCAATCTGGACGGCGCGAATCCCGCGGCGGGCCTCGTGTACTCCGGCGGCATTTTGCTGGGCACCACGCTTAACGGCGGCTTGCAGGGGAATGGCACGGTCTTTTATGTGAGCCTGGACGGCACGAGTTTCAACGCCTTTCGGTCCTTTACCAACGCACTGGATGCCGGGAATCCGCAGGGCGACCTGGCGGTTGCCGGCAGCGGGTTTTTCGGAACGAGCCGGGGTGGCGGAAGCAGCGGCGTGGGCTCGATCTTTCTTGGCAGCACGAATGGCGGCAATTCGCTTATTCGGAGTTTTGCCGTTGTCTCCGCGGATGAGGCCACGAATTCGGGCGGGGCCAGTCCGTCCGGGCTCCTGGCGTTGTCCGGCAACACGCTTTATGGAACAACCACCGCCGGCGGTGCCGCCGCCAACGGCACGGTGTTCTCATTGTCCACCAATGGCTCCGCCCTCGCCGTCCTGCATGATTTCAGCGCGCTGGACTCGAACACCGGCACCAACACCGACGGCGCCCTGCCATACGGTGGTTTGATTCTCTCCGGCAGCGCCCTTTACGGAACCGCTTCCGGCGGCGGTTCCGGCGGCGCCGGCGTTGTGTTCGCCGTCAACACCAGCGGCAACAATTTCACGGTGCTGCATCACTTCACGCCGTTAGACCCGCTGGCGGCCACCAACACCGACGGCGCGTATCCCGGCAGCGGACTGGTCCTGTCCAACGGCACCCTCTACGGAACCACCATCGCCGGCGGAACCGGCGGCCAAGGCGTCGTTTTTTCCATGGGCGCCGATGGAACCGGATTTGCGATCCTGCACCACTTTTCCGCAACCGATCCGTTGCTGAGGACCAATTTGGACGGCGCTTCGCCTTGTGCCTCCCTGGCGCTGTCGGGCAGCAATCTTTACGGAACCGCATCCGCCGGCGGCGCCAACGCCAGTGGGACCGTCTTCTCCGTCAACACCAATGGCGCGCAATTCCAAACCCTCTACGCTTTCACCGCGATGGATCCGACCACCGGCACCAACCGGGACGGCGCGCTGCCGGTGGTCGGCGTGCTGCCGCTGGGAAGTTCCTTGTACGGCACGACGTTTGGCGGCGGGCCCGGCGGAGCAGGAACGGTGTTCAGCCTGGCGCTTCCGCTTCCACCCGCCATGATCACTCAGATCGTTCATAATCCAAACGGCAGCGTTACGTTGTCCTTTCTCGGCAGTCCCAACTCCACGAATGTCATACAATCAACGACCAATTTGATACCCGCCGCATGGCAGAACGTATCCACCAACACGGCGGACCCGATAACCGGCATTTGGAATTTCACGGATCCGGCGGCGGGCCAAATCCCGATTCAATTCTATCGTTCCTATTCCCGGTAAATCGACTGGCCATTTATGAAAAAATTTCCTGAATTTCGTGCGGCGCTGCGGCGAAGCAGTTGGCCGGTCGTGGCGGTTCTTTGCCTGGCGCAGCCGGGAACCATCGCGGCAAGTGGCCACTGGGTGGGCACGTGGGGTTGCGGTCCGCAGTTGACCGAGCCCGGCAACCTGCCGCCCGCGCCCCTGGCCTATAGCACGCTGCGCCAGTTCGTTCACACGACCATTGGCGGACAGCATTTGCGGGTCCGATTTTCCAATGCCTATGGCACCAACGCCGTCGTCATTCAATCAGCCCATGTGGCTTTGGCCGGAGGCCCGCTGACCAACCTCACGGGCGCCATCGACCCAACCACCGATAAGACGCTGACTTTTCATGGCGGGACGTCGGTCACCCTTCCGCCGGGGGAAGTGGTGCTTTCGGATCCGTGCGATTTCACTCTGCCGACCTTGACCAACCTGGCGGTCAGCATTTACTTCGGAAATATCTCGGCCACGACCATCAATGGACATCCCGGCTCGCGAACCACCTCATATATTCAAAGCGGCAATGTTGTCAGCGCGGTGAGCCTGCCATCGGCGGCCACGACCTTGCACTGGTACATCATCACCGGCGTTGAGGTGCTGGCGGACAGTTCCGCCCGCGCGGTCGTGACGCTCGGCGATTCGATTACGGATGGACGCGGGCCGGCCGACAATGTCAACAACCGCTGGCCGGACTTTTTTGCGGCGCGGCTCGCCACCAATGCGCCCACGGCCGGCGTCGGCGTCCTGAACATGGGGATCGGCGCCAATGCCGTTTTCGGCGGAAACGGTCCGGCCGGGGTGAATCGGTTTGATCGCGATGTGCTGTACCAGAACGGAGCGCGTTGGGTGATTGTATTCTTCGGGGTCAATGACATCGGCGGCGGTGGCAGCAGTATGACGACGGCCACGAACCTGGTCACCACCTTTGCCCAATGGGCCAACCAAGCCCACGCGCGCGGGATGCTCGCCTACGGCGCGACCATCACGCCCTTTGGCGGAAACGGGTATTACACCCCGCTCCACGAACAGGAACGCCAATACGTCAATGCCTGGATTCGAACCAACACCGTTTACGACGGGCTGATTGACTTTGACCTGGCCGTGCGGGACCCGGTGACGCTGACGAACTTTCAAGCGGCATTTTACGCCGGCCCTTACGCCAATGATTGGTTGCACATGAACGCGGCCGGCTACCAGACGATGGCTCAGGCCATCGATCTGAGTTTGTTCACGCACTGATCATGATCGGCGCGTTTGGGGGCGGGTGTGGTTGGGACGGCGACAGTTTTTTGGGCGGGACGACGGCCCATTCGAGTCCGGTTTCGCGTTCACCACCCGCGGTTGGACGGAAAAAATGAGAACCTCGAACATTCCAGATATGCCGGTTGCCGGAAGCGGGCGGGCCGACGTCAAGTTTGGCAGATTTTTGATTCTTGGCGCGCTGCTGCTTGCGGCGGCGAATTTTTGGGCCGGCAACGCGTATGCCCGCGAGCAGATTTCGCTGGATTCCGGCTGGCGCTTTCAGTTGGGCGATCCGGGGGATGTCACGACAAACGTCACTTGGTATCCGGAGATCTCCAATCTGGCCAAGCTGGATTCCAATGAGAATGGCGCCGGGAACAATACGGAAACCTATATGGAATCCATCCGGGTGGACATCTTCGCCACCCACGCGGGGGAGAATGTTTCGTTTGTCCAGACCGATTACGACGACAGCGCATGGCGGCAGCTCATTCTGCCTCATGATTGGGCGGTGGAATTGCCGTTCAATTCGGGCGCAGATGGGGGACACGGCTACAAGCCGGTGGGCAATTCCAGTTTTACCACCAACAACATCGGCTGGTATCGCCGCACGTTCACCTTGCCGTCAAATTATTCAGGCCAGTCGTTATGGCTCCAGTTTGATGGCGTGTACCGCAATTGCCTGGTCTGGCTGAACGGCCACCTCCTGGGGCGCAATGTCAGCGGGTATGAAAGTTTTTACTTCGAGGTTACGCCTTACGCCAACCCGGGCGGAACGAACGTGCTGGTCGTGCGGGTGGATGCGAGCCGGTTCGAAGGCTGGTTTTACGAAGGGGCGGGAATTTATCGCCATGTCTGGCTGACGGCTGAAAACCCGGTGCACGTGGCGCCATGGGGAACGTATGTCGCGACCACCTCACTCGTCGGTTCCAATGCCACGGTCACCGTGCAAACCGAAGTGACCAATCAAAGTGCGGTCGCGACCGCGAACGGCAGCGTGACTTCGTTGATCCTCGACGCGAACAGCAACCCGGTCGCCACCGCCACCTCCCCCCTGAACCTTGCGGCCGGCCAGGGCGCGACGGGATCTCAAGCCGTCTCGTTTAACGCCAATCTCTGGTCGCCGCAGACACCCTATCTTTACAGGCTGGTCACCACCATCAGCAATCAAAACGCCGCTGCCGATGTGTATTACACGACATTTGGAGTCAGGAGCGTGGTCGTTGACGCGGCCAATGGCTTGTTCCTCAACGGACAGCGCATTTTCATCCAGGGCATGTCCGTTCACCAGGATCACGCGGGAGTGGGTTCAGCCGTGCCCGACCGGGTCCAATATCACCGCATTGAACGGTTGAAGGAGATGGGCGTGACCGGCTATCGCACGGCGCACAATGAGCCGGCTGCGGAAATACTCGATGCCTGCGATCAATTGGGGATGCTGGTGCTGGATGAAAACCGGCGGTTTGGGACCAATGCCGAGCCGTTGAGCCAGCTGGCCCGCCTGATTCGCCGCGACCGGAATCATCCGTCGGTGTTCGCCTGGTCGCTCTGCAACGAAGAAACCGCCTGGCAGGGCGACAGCACCACCGGCGCCGCCCTCATTCAGGTGATGCAGAACCTGGCTCATGCGCTGGATCCGTCGCGCAAATGCACGGCCGCGGTGAACTTCGGCTGGAACGCGGGCTTCGCCACCGTCATTGACATTCAAGGCCTCAATTACGAAAAATACGGCAACTTGGATTGCTTTCACCGCGACGCTCCGGCGCTGCCGGCCATGGGCACGGAAGTCGGCGATATCAGCACCACCCGCGGAAAATATTACGTTGATATGGCGAACGGTTACCTGCCGGCATACGATGCCGTTCTTTACCAGGGTGATTACGGATTTGGCTACACTGCCAACTTTGGACAGTTCGCGGAGAAATGGTGGCCCCGCTACAACTTCCTGCATCCGTGGCTGGGCGGCGGCTTTATCTGGACGGGTTTTGATTATCGCGGTGAGCCGACCCCTTACGGCTGGCCCTGTGTCAATTCCGCCTCGGGCATTTTGGACACGTGCGGATTCTTCAAGGATTTGGCTTACTATCACCAGGCGAACTGGACGGTGAAGCCAATCCTGCATGTGTTGCCGCCTTGGAATTGGGCGACGGGAACGAATGTGAATGTCTGGGCTTTTGGCAACTGCGATTCCGTGGAGTTGTTCACCAACGGCGTGAGCCTGGGCCGCAAATGGCTCAACCCCCAGAATCACGTTGAGTGGAGCGTTCCCTGGACGTCGGGCAACCTGAAGGCCGTCGGCTATAGTCATCTGGTTCCAGTGCTCACGAATGGCTGGACGACGAGTTTGACGCCGGCGGCAATTGCGCTGTGGCCGGACCGCAGTACCATTCTTGCGGACGGACGCGATGTTTCCGTGGTGACGGTCGCGGCTTTGGATGCACAGGGAAATATCGTGCCGACGGCCACTAACACGGTCAGTTTCGCCGTTTCGGGTGGCGCAATTATTGGCGTGGGCGATGGCGATCCAAGCTCACATGAGTCGGACAAAGGCACCCAACGCTCCGTCTTTAACGGCCTGGCGCAGGTCATCGTGCAATCCTCCAATGTGCCGGGCTCAATCACCTTGACGGCCACCTCAAGCGGCTTGCCCGCGACCAATATCACAATCATTGAGGCTGCGGCCTTGCCCCCTCCCGCTGCGCCCACCGGCTTGGTGGCGATCCCGGGAAACGCGCGCGTGACAGTCGGGTGGGATATTGTTCCAGGCGCCAGCACGTACAATCTCCGGCGATCGACAGTGCCGGGCGGCCCTTACACACTCGTCGCTGAAAAGATCGGCGCGGTGAATTTGGGTTTCACCGATACCAATGTCGCGAATAACACGACTTATTATTATGTGGTCAGCGCCAATGGAAACGGCACCGGCGCCAATTCGGCGGAAGTGAGCGCAGCACCGGTCCCGATGGTCAGCGACCTCGCGGCCACCGCGACCAACGGCGCCATCCAGTTGACCTGGAGCGGCGCGCCGGGAACCGCTTACAATGTCAAGCGATCCGCCAACTGCGGCGGTCCGTACACCAACGTCGCGATGTCCGTCTCCGGGACCGGTTTTACCGACTGGATGGTCAGCGCCGGCCAGACCTGGTATTACGTTGTGACCATTACCAATGGCGGTAGCGAAAGTATTCCTTCCAACGAGGAGGGAGCTTTGGTGAGCAGCCTGCCCTGGCCGTGGTCGAATGCCGATCTTGGCCAGGTGAATCTGGATGGCAGCGCCGGTTACAGCAGCGGGCAATTCACAATCTCCGGTTCGGGTAGAGGTATTCCCGACTATCAAGCCACCGGCCTCGACTCCTTCCAATTCGTTTACCTGTACGTGCCCAGCACGACCAACGGCTATATTCAGGCGCGAGTCGCGAGCGTTCCAAACACCTCGGCCAGCGCCAAGGCCGGCGTCATGATTCGCGAAAACCTTTACGCCGATTCCCGATTTGCCATGGCGGACGTTGAGTCCACGGCCGGGGTCGAGTTCGTCCGGCGCACCAGCACCGGGGCTTCCACCAATGCCAGCGGTGCCAGCGGCACGCCGCCCCGCTGGGTGCGCCTGGCCCGGACCAATAATTCATTCTCCGCCTATTCATCGGCCAACGGCAGCACGTGGTCGCAGATTGGCTCGGCGGTCACCATCGGCATGACCACGAACGCTTATGTAGGCCTCGTTGTGTGCTCCACCCACAACGGCAGGCTCAACACCTCGACCATTGATAATGTCAGCTCCACCTTCCTGCCGCCCAACACCGCGCCGACGCTCGCGGCGATCCCGGACCAGACGGTCAATGTGGGTCAGGCGTCGCCGGTGGTGGCTAGTGCCGCGGACACGAATGCGCCGCCATCGGTGCTTGCCTTCAGTTTGCTCACGGCGCCTGCGAACTCCACGCTGATCAAAACCAACAGCACCAATGCCGTGTTCAACTGGCGGCCGCTGGTCTCCGATGCGAATACCACCAATCTGGTCACGCTGAAAGTGGCGGATAACGGCTCGCCCAGTCTAAGTGCGACGCAAAGCTTCCTGATAACGGTCAATCCGCTCTTGCGGCCGACATTCGCGGCGCCGGGGTGGAACAGTGGCCAGTTCAACCTGCGGGTCACCAACGGCCAGATCGGACCGGACTATGCGGTGCAGGCCTCGACCAATCTGGTTGACTGGACCATTCTGTGGATGACTAATCTTCCATCTACGAATTTTGTTTGGTCGGATACCAATGCCGGCGCTTATCCGACCCGCTTTTATCGGCTGGAGCTCGGACCGCCTTTACCTTGAAATTTGTGCCGCCCCAACAAGTATATGTGTCAGTATCCTTGGTGCCGTTGCTTAAGTCGAAGGCCAAGCGGGACTTACGAATGGCGCTCCAACCTACATTGCCACTGCCGCCAAGACGAATTCCGGCAACGTCAAGGGCGTTAAACTTGAAAAAACATGTGAAAACTACAATAGCATCATTTGTTGCGTTTCTGCTGACGCTCGGATTGGCATCGGCAGCGTCGTCCTCGGTCATCGCCACCGATGGGGGAACGGCGACGTATGGAGCCTGCAATGGCATCGCGATCGATTTCGACGCGACTCCAGCGCCGAACGCCGTCTGGTCGCCGAGTCTAGTCAGCGGACAATCGTATGTATTGAATTCAGTTGCTATCAAGAATGGCACGGGAAATTCCGGCAACTATTATCTCGGGGTATACACTAGTTACAGTGGAGGAGTCCTGTCTGGTTTTAAAGGCGTGTCGGATTCCGCCAACAATTTTGCCTATTCTGCCAACAACTGGCTCACCTTTACGTTTAGCAATCTCAACTACACCTTGACCGTAGATTCAACGGTCGGTTCGGGACCTGGTATGCTATATTTTGTCTATCAGACTGGTACTTCAGCGACAAGTCAGGCAAACGGCGGCCCGCTCGCAACCTGCAAATTTGGTTCTGATACCTACATGACCAATAGTCTTGCCAGCATCATCGCTTACGGAGGGCTTGTGGCAAACCGCTCACCGCAATATCAGGCGACAATCACTTCGACCGTCCCGACGCAGCCGCCGGCCGCCCCGACCGGCGCGAGCGCCTCGGGCAGTAATGCGGCGGTGATCCTGGCTTGGACGGCATCAAGCGGTGCGAGCAGCTACAATGTGAAACGGTCGCTCACCAGCGGAACCGAATTGACGGTAACCAATGTGACCGGCACACGCGTGGTGGATACAGGTCTGGTTAATGGTACGCCTTACTACTACGTCGTCTCCGCAACGAATTCCATCGGTGAAAGTGCCAATTCAGCCGAAGTCAGCGCGACACCGTTGCCGCCGCCGGCCGCTCCGACGGGTGTGAGCGCCACCGTCAGCAAGGTTACGGTGACTTTGACCTGGACGGCATCCAGCGGAGCCACCAGCTACAACGTGAAGCGTTCGCTTACCAGCGGGAGCGAATTGACGGTAACCACCACGACCGACACCAGCGTGGTGGATGCTGGTTTGAGCTACGGTACGACCTACTACTATGTCGTCTCCGCGCTGAGCTCGTGCGGTGAAAGCCCCAATTCGGCCGAAGTCAGCACGACAACGGCTGCGCTGCCAGATGCAGTCACAGTCACCAATTCCGTCGGCGTATCGGTGGTGGTCGGTTCGAACGGGATTTATCAGGTCAATTTCACTTCGCCGAGGTGGGTGTTTTTGGGTAACTTGGCACAGACATTGACCAACCGGGCGATCAACACCGGGACGGATAACATCGGATACTATTCAGAGATTAAATTCAATTACGCCAGCGCCGTGTCCCATTCGGCCAGTATCCGGCTCTATAATAGTTCGCCGATGGTGACGTTTAATGACGCAACACTAGCGGCGGGTGCGAACGATTTGGCATTTCCGCATTTGGTCAATTATCCAACGAATCTCAATCACATTAGTTTCATAGATACTTTTTCGGTTTATAGTTTCATCAAGCTCTACGAGCCTTGGGCTCCCTGTGATAATCTATTGTTGTATTTCAATACAAATCACGATGCATTCATCGTCTCGGCGGCGGCCAATTATACAATATCAACCATTTGGACAAATAGCGATGCATCCATCTCATGCGGCATCAACTCCGGCATATCACAACTGCCTTCGGGATTCACACACCGCTTTATCCTGACGGCACAGAACGGCATCAATCAAATCTATTCCACCTGGGGCAACGCTTTGCTCGCTCTTGCTGGCAAGACTCCGCCGGCCAATGACGCGGTGGTGGAACTGGAAAAATTGGGTTACTGGACGGACAATGGGGCCGCCTATTATCCTTATTACAACGGCACGGCACCGGGGATTGCCAATACGTTGCTTTCAGTCAAAGCTGAATACGCCAGCAAAGGAGTTCCGATCAGCTATATGCAATTGGACAGTTGGTGGTACAAGAAAGGACCCAACGCCGTGTGGAATGACCCTAACAATGGTTTTTACCTTTACGAACCGGACCCGTATTTGTTCACCAACGGCTTGTCCGCTTTCCAGCAACAACTCGGCTTGCCGTTGATCACGCACAACCGCTGGGTTTATACCAACAGTCCGTATCTCACCGTTTCCAATTACACTGCGTCGGGAACTAATTCGGGAAGCGGTGTAATCATTGATCCGCGCTTTTGGACGAACATCATGACTTATCTCAAAAATAGCGGAGGGGTGACTTACGAGCAGGACTGGCTGAATTATCGCGGGATTCCAAGTATGAATCCGACTGATCCTCCCGCTTATCTGAACAACATGGCCGGCGCGGCCGCCGCGAATGGAATCAATCTGCAATACTGCATGGTCCAGGGCAGAGACTATCTTCAGGGGACATTGTACACGAACTTGATGACCATCCGCACAAGTGAGGACCGTTTTGATACGACCCGATGGGCTGAACATCTCTACGGCTCGCGGTTTGCCCAGGCGATGGGCATCTGGCCGTGGACGGATGTCTATATGAGCAGCGAGACCCGTAATCTCCTGATCTCGACGCTGTCGGCCGGTCCAGTCGGGCCGGGCGATGCCTTGGGCGCGGTGAATGCGACAAACCTTTTGAAATCCATTCGGCCGGATGGGGTCATTGTCAAGCCGGACTTTCCGCTGGGGCCGGTGGATGATGCCTACGTCAACGACGCGTTGGGCCTGGGACGGCCGATGGTTGCCACAACCTATACCGACTTTACCAATTCACGGGCACTCTATGTTTTTGCCTATGGCGAAAGCACAAATAATCTTTCGTCCAGTTTCAAACCTGCCGACTTTGGTATAACCAACGCAGTTTACGTTTATGATTATTTTTCGGCGACGGGAATGGTGGTGAATGCCGGCAGCGCCTTCAGCTTCAACACCACGATCCCTGACGTCACCAACGGTGGAAGTTATTTCATCGTGGTTCCGATTGGCCCGTCCGGCATTGCGTTCCTGGGCGACACCAACAAATTTGTGACGTGCGGTAAAAAGCGGATTTCGAGTTTCTCTGATACCGGCCTGCTGCGCGTTACCGTGGCCTTCGCCGCTGGAGAAACCAATGTGACTTTGGCCGGCTATGCGCCTTCAAATCCGTACGTGCTGGCTTTGGCCGGCGCGACGAACGGCCTGGTTTACAATTCGACGGCGCATTTCTTCGGATTGAATTTATCGCCGGACAATTCGGGGATGGCGGCAATTGGTCTCAGCCTGGCGCCGGTGCCTTCGCCGCAAATCACGCCTGTGACCGGCGGACAAGTTCGGATTTCCTGGCCATCGGCGGCAGTCGGCTATGTTTTGGAAAAAACCACCAATCTCACGCCGCCGGTGGTTTGGCTGCCATCCTCGGATACGGTAACTTCATCCAACGGGCAAAACATGGTGACGATACCCAATGGCGATGCGGCCGCATTCTATCGGTTGAGACAGTAATTTGAAAATCGGTGGACAATGAACAATGTAAACACCCATTTTTACGTTTATTTCAACAGTAACCGTGGTTTTGATTGGTACTTCTGTTACGAACCGCCCGACGGCAGCCGCCATCGAAGTGGAATCCAACTTGCCGGACGCGGACTGGACCATGAGCCAGCGGGAAATACCAATCGCGCGGGGCATGACGGCGTGTATTGCGCGTTGGATCACGTTGCATCGAATGATTTGTGCCTCTTCTTCAAAAACTTGTATAGATTGGCGCTTGGAATATCAATCACGTGTCATCGTAGCGGCTTAAACCCGGCAGAGCAGAATTGTCGCCCGAAACGATGAAAACTACAAACGACGCTCGCAAGATGATGCCTGTTCGTAAAATGGGTTTGTTCCGATATTTTCTCCTGATTCTTTTAATTGTAGCCGGCGCACGTTTCGTTGCGGTCGCCGGTGCTTCACGGGAACGAATTTCAATAAATGATGATTGGCGATTTGCCAAAGGCGACCCAACGAACTGTCCCGTGAGCCTCCTTTACGACGTGCGGGAGCAGAAACAAATCCGCCGGCTCGCGGACGCTGAAGTGGACGGCAACGCGTCGCTGAGCAGCATGACCCATTCCGCCGGCGCAACCAACGCTCCGGTGTCCGTCATCAAACAATGGATTCTTCCGACCGGCAACGCGTTCATTAAAGACCCCGCAAAGAGGTTCTTGCGGCCGGCCGGAAACCTTGGCGAAGGTGTTGCCTATGTGCAGCCGGATTTTGATGACAGCTCATGGCAGCAAATCGATTTGCCGCACGACTGGGCCATCGCCGGTCCGTTCACTCATTCCGGCGGCGGGGGCATGGGCCGTTTGCCCAGTGCCGGCATCGGTTGGTACCGCAAGCAGTTGAACCTTCCCGCAGCGGATGCGGGCAAATCCATTTTTCTGGACGTGGACGGGGCGATGTCCTACGCGGCCGTCTGGTTGAACGGTCAGTTGGTCGGCGGCTGGCCTTACGGTTATGCCTCCTGGCGGTTGGATCTGACGCCGTATGTAAAACCGGGTGGGACGAATGAACTGGTCATCCGGCTGGATAATCCGCCGAATTCCTCACGGTGGTACCCAGGCGGCGGGATTTACCGCAATGTCTGGCTGGTCAAAACTGCGCCCGTGCATGTCGGCCAATGGGGAACTTACGTCACCACGCCCGACGTTTCCGCCGCGGCCGCTACGGTCAATCTGGAGGTGATCGTGGACAACGATTCCCGGCAAAGTGTAAACGCCACCGTGGTGACGGAGATTTTTGCGCTGGATGCCCGCGGTCACAAAACCGGGCCGTCCGTGGCGAAAATTCCGCCGTTGAATTTGACAATTCCGGCGCAGACCAATGCCACGGTTGAGGGCAGGGGAACCATCGCCCGGCCGAAGCTCTGGGGACCGCCGCCGACCCAGCAGCCCAGCCGCTATGAAGCCGTCACGACGGTCTCGCAGGGTGGAAAAGTGGTGGATACTTACGCGACCCCGTTCGGAATTCGCACGCTGAAATTCGATCCGGATGCGGGCGTGTCCGTCAACGGCGAACACATTGAGTTGCGCGGCGTGTGCAACCATCACGACCTCGGCGCGCTCGGGGCGGCTTTGAATTACCGTGCCTTGCAGCGGCAGTTGGAGATGCTGCAGGAGATGGGCTGCAACGCCATCCGCACCAGCCACAACCCGCCAGCGCCGGAGCTGCTGGAGCTGGCCGACCAAATGGGGTTCCTCGTCATGGACGAGGCCTTTGATGTCTGGGTGCGGCAAAAAACGCCGCTGGATTTCCACCTGATCTTCCCGGATTGGCACGAGCCGGATTTGCGCGCTCAAATCCGGCGGGACCGGAATTGCCCATCGGTCATCCTGTGGAGCATCGGCAACGAGGTGGGCGAACAATACACCGGCATAAATGGCGCCGCCCTGGCGAAGCAACTCGGCGACATGGTCCGTGACGAGGATCCCACGCGCCCGACCACCACCGCCATGAACTGGGCGCAACCGACGAACCCGCTGCCCGCAACCGTGAACGTCATCGGCCTGAATTACCAGGGCGCCGGAATCCGGGGCGCGCCGGGAAAATATCCGGCTTTTCACGAAACGTTTCCGGACAAACTGATCCTGGGAAGCGAAACCGCCTCCGCCTTGAGCAGCCGCGGCGAGTACGTGTTTCCCGTCACCCGCAGCAACAGTGCGGCGGTCGGACCTGACTCCGGCGAGGACCGGGCCCGAAGGCAGGTGAGCGCGTACGAATTATATGCCGCCGCCTTCGGTTCCGCAGCGGACAAGGTGTTTGCCTCGCAGGAGCAGCATCCCTATGTCGGCGGCGAGTTTGTCTGGACGGGCTGGGATTATCTCGGCGAGCCGACCCCTTTCGATTCGTCGCGCAGTTCCTACTCTGGCATCATCGACCTGGCCGGTTTCAAGAAGGATCGGTTCTATCTTTACCAGGCGCACTGGCGCCCGGATTTTCCCATGGCGCACCTCCTGCCGCATTGGACCTGGCCGGAGCGGGTCGGACAGGTCACGCCCGTGCATGTGTTCACGTCCGGCGACGAAGGCGAACTGTTCCTCAACGGGAAATCGCAGGGACGCAAGCAAAAAGGGCCGTTTGAATATCGCCTTCGCTGGGATGACGTGGTGTACGAACCCGGCACGCTGAAGGTGGTCACTTACAAGCATGGCAAGGAGTGGGCGACCGACACCGTGAAAACCGCCGGTGATCCCGCCCTACTCAAGCTAAGCCCGGACCGGGACCAGATTTTAGCCGACGGGCGGGACCTGTCATTTATCACGGTGACGGTGACCGACCCGGCGGGAACAGTCGCCCCGCGCGCAACGAACCGAATCCACTTCGAAATCGAAGGGCCCGGTGAAATTGTGGCGACGGACAATGGCGACCCGACGAGCTTTGAGCCGTTTCAATCCCACGACCGCAACGCGTTCAACGGGCGCTGCCTCGCCCTTGTGCGCGCGAAACCGCGTCAAGCAGGAATCATCAAACTCATTGCAAAAAGTGATGGTCTGCCGACCGGAGTTTTGTCCATTAAAACGATGTTGGCAGGTGATTGACTTCGTGATTTGATCGTTGCTGCTAGGCCAGCGCGAGTCATGAAAACGGAAAGCGAAGGCAGTGTATCGGCTGTCTTTCTCACAGCCTTGCCCGCGGAACGTGTCATCTCACCGCTTCGGAAAATCAAGCCCAGGATGCTGAAGTGGCTCCTCTTCGCTCTATGCTGTCCGTTCGCCCTGACGGCGGTCCTTGGCCAGACGACCTATACTTGGACTGGTGCCGCCGACGGAACCAACCTCGCCGTCGCCGGCAATTGGACCACTAATGGCACCACCCCCGCTGTAAGTCTCCCCAGCGGGCAGTTCCAGGACACCGCCCAATGGGACGGCGTGACCACCAGCAATCTATTGTTAAGCTACGGCTCCTTCTCCGTCTGGCCCGGCACCGGGTTCGGCACGCTGGGAGTGAATCTCGTCCTCACGGCGAAGCAAACCAATTCGGTACAGATTATCTCCTCAGTCGTACAATCGGGAAACGTCGGCATCAACAATATCACCGTCAACGGTCCCAGCGGGCAGTTCGTATTGGGAGGTGGCGTTCCCGGCAATGAGTTCGTCTTTATTAGCCGGCCGGCGGGGGCCACCCACGATTGGATCAATAATTCAACGAACCCGGCCGTCATCTGTCCCAACGTAGGATTTCAAGCGGGCGGGGGCGCCTCCTATACGATCGTCTTTGATGGCAGCGGAGATTGGCGTACCACCAACGATCTTAGAAACGCCGCCAACACCGGGACCTGGCTGGCCAAACTGGGTACTGGCACCTGGTATTGGAATGGCCCGAGCACTCCGGGCAATGCGCCGCAACCCAATAGCCCCCTCAATAGTCCGCTCACGTTCAACGGTGGAACAGTGGTTCTTCAGTGGGCCAACAATAATATCTGCTACCTCGCCATCCAAAACAACGGAACTCTCCTCAAATACGACGCGCCGGCCCAAACCCAGACGTTGAGCGGTGTCATTTCCGGCACTGCTCCGCTGCAGGTGAACAACGGCACGCTCATCTTGGGGGGCCTGAACACTTATACGGGTTCCACCATCCTTAGCGGTGGCGAGTTGATCGTCAACAGCGCCGAGAATCCCGGCATCTCCGGCCCGCTGGGTGTGACCAATACGATTTCATTCAACGGCGGCACGCTGGGGTTCAGCGTGAACAACGTGTGCGATTATTCCTTTCGCTTCAGTAGCGCGGCTGGGCAGGCGTATAGCATTGATACCGGGGGACAAAGCGTGACGTTCACAAATACGCTGGGTAGCAGCGGCGGCACGCTAACCAAGCTGGGAGCGGGCACGCTCATGTTGGCTGGCCCGAGCAGCTACAGCGGCGCGACCGCCGTCAGCGCCGGTAGGTTGGTGTTTCAAGGTTCGAAAGCCGGTTCCGGCGATATCACCGTGGCCGACGGCGCGGCGCTCGGCGTTGTTGAAAGCAGCACGCAAGTCACGCCGGGCACGTTGACCTTGGGAACGGGCACCGGCTGCACCTTGGAATTCAACAACGTGACTAACACGACCACCGCGCCGCTGGCGGCAGGCACCCTTTATTCGGTTGGCACGGTCACCATCAACCTCAACAGCGGCACATTGGTGATCGGGCAGTGTTATCCGTTGCTGACTTGGACGAACGGTTCAGCGCCGGTGGTCAGTCTCGGGACGGTGAACGGCGGGGCGGGCAACCTCACCACTAACGGCAACACGATCCAGTTATGCGTCACCGCCATTACGCTCGTCTGGACCGGCGCGAACAGCGGCAATTGGAGCGATCCGAACAACTGGACCGCAACGTATTTTGATCCGGCACCGGTGCAGTTCGACGATACCGCCTCGGGAACGACGAGCGTCATCGTGGATGTCCCGGTTCACCCGGCGAGCGTTACCGTCAATAACAGCGCGAAGATTTATAGCATCGCCTCCAGCGGGGTAAACAGCATCGCCGGAAGCACCGGGTTGACCAAGAGCAGCAGTGGCACTCTCACGCTGTCCGGCGGCGCCAACACCTACACCGGGATCACCGCCCTCGTCGGTGGCACGGTGAGCGTCAGCACCCTGACCAACGGCGGGTTGGCGAGCGATATCGGCGCCGCCAGCAGCGCCGCAGCCAATCTGGTGCTCAACGGCGGCGCGCTGCAATACACCGGCGGCGGAGCGAACATTGACCGTTCCTTCACCGTCGGCACGGCCGGCGCTACGATTGACGCCTCGGGTTCGGGCGCGTTGAATCTTGCCACCCCCTCGCTCGGCTACAGCGGCAATGGTCCGCACACGCTCACGCTGGCAGGAGCCAATACAGACAACAACACGCTCGCGGCCTCGCTGGGCGACTATGGCGGCGCGAGTGCGCTGACCAAGAACGGCGCCGGCACCTGGGTTTTGACCGCGACAAATACATTCTCGGGTGTGACCGTGATTAACGACGGTGTGCTGCAGGTCGGCGCCGGCGGCGGGAGCGGCTCCTTGGGCAGCGGCAACATCATCGACAACGGCAGCCTCTTCTTTAATCGCACCGGCAGCCTGACCGTCGTCGGCGTCATTAGCGGCACCGGCACGCTCACGGTCACCAACGGCACGGTCAAGTTGACCGGCAACAACACCTATTCGAGCGCAGCCAATCAGGCGGCGACCACCGTCATCGCCAACGGCGCCACGCTGCAACTCGGCAACGGCGGCGCTTCTGGTAAACTGGACGGTGCCAGCGGTATCGTTGACAACGGCACGCTCATCTTAAACAGCACGGCTGCTCAAACTTATGTCGGATTTAACGCCGTCATCAGCGGGACCGGAAATGTGATAGACGTCGGTTCCGGCTTGGTGAAGGCCATCGGCAACAACACCTATACCGGCTGGACGTACATTGGCGCCGGCGCCACATTCCAACCCTGCGATGGCAACCAGGGCCAGTTGTACACTTCCGTGATTACCAACAACGGGACGCTGAAGCTGGTCCGTCAGGACTACGGCGTCTTCGGTATCACCAACAACGTTGTTGGCTCGGGCAGAGTGTGGAAAGACTCCAACAACCCGAACGACGGCAACGTGGCGTTCCTCGGCACCAACACTTATACCGGCGGCACATACATTGCCGGCGGGGCGATCGTCCTCGGCGATGGCGGTACTCCGGGTGCCGGCTCCATCGTCGGCAGCGTGTTGTTCACCAACAGCTTGACTCCGTTCGATACCTTCAAGTCGCTCATATTCAACCGGCCTGACAACTTCACGTTCACCAACCTGATTGCGACGGCCCCGACCGTTCTCACTGGCGCGGGTGCATCCACTCCCGTCAACCAGGGCGCGGTGGTCCAATTCGGCTCCGGCGTTCTCACGCTGACCGCCAACAACACCTATGCGGGCGGGACCATCATCAGCAACGGTGTGCTGGTCGTTGGTAACGGCGGCACGACCGGCACCATCGGCACCAACGCCGCCAATGTCCAGGGCACGCTCGTATTCAACCGCTCGGACAACGTGATGTTCCCGGGTGGCATCACCGGTGAAGGCTCCGTAGTGCAGGCCGGTTCTGGCACGCTGACGCTGACCAGCGCGAACACGCTCACGGGCGCTACGGTGGTCAGCAACGGCACGCTGGCAATCGGCTCGGCCGCGGTCGGCGGCGACCTGAACGCGTGCGGCGGCAAGCTGGTGGCGGGCGGTGCGGCCTCGGTCAGCCCGTTGAACGTGGCGGGCAATATGAACATTTCAGCGGGGACCGTTGTGGCCAACCTGAACAAGTCGTTGTCGCCGTCGAACACCGTCTTCTCGGTGGCCGGCACCGTCGCCGCTTCGGCCGGAGGGGTGAAACTCGTCAACCTGGGCCCGGCCTTGGCAGTGGGCGACAAGTTCACCCTATTCAGCCAGCCCGTGCAAAACGGCGCGGCCCTGACTGTCACCGGCGCGGGTCAGAACTGGGCCAACCACCTGGCCGAGGACGGCAGCGTCACCGTCCTGACTGCGCCCTGGCCGTGGGGAGTGCTGAACTTCACGAATCTCGGCAACCGCCTCCAATTCTCCTGGATCGGGAGCTTCAAACTCCAATCGCAAACCAACAGCCTCAACGTGGGCATTGGCACCAACTGGGTGGATTATCCGGGAGGCGATACCAACCCGATCACCGTGCCGATGGATGCGACGAAAGGGACGGTCTTCTTCAGGCTCGTTCCCGCGACTTAGCCACAGCAGTTCCGGCCCGGGAGAACCTATTGCCGTATCTCAAGCGGTCTGGCGCCCTTGATTCGTAGAATTGTCCATGGGAAAAGTCATTTCGTCCGTTGCCCGAAACGACGATTGCGCTAACTTGTACAACTGCAAGTGATGTAACCAACTACGGCAACGCTGCGGGGCTTGGTATGATATTTCCGCTGATGGGCCGTTTTGATCCGGAAAAGGGTTACTAATTGACAATGCAGGGCTAGACCCGGTGAAACGTTTAAAGTAAAGAAGCGCTGATTGTATCATGGAAACTGTTTTTAAGAACATTGCCAAAATCAAATTCGAAGGGCCGAAATCAAAAAATCCGCTGGCCTTCAAACATTACAGCCCGGCCGAAGTCGTCGAGGGCAAAACCATGCAGGAGCACCTCCGCTTCTCCGTGGTTTACTGGCATACGTTTCGCGGCACCGGCTCCGACCCCTTCGGCGTCGGCACCGCTGTCCGGCCTTGGGACGACGGCTCGGAATCGGTCGCCAACGCGCAAAAGCGCGCCCGCGTCGCCTTCGAATTCATCGAAAAGCTCGGCGCTCCGTTCTACGCCTTTCACGACCGCGACATTGCGCCTGAAGGTAAAAACCTGGCGGAGACCAACAAAAATCTGGATGCCGTCGTCAAGGTCCTCAAGGAGGAACAGAAGCGCACCGGCATCAGATTGCTCTGGGGCACCGCCAACCTGTTTTCCAACCCGCGCTTTGTCCATGGAGCGGCCACCAGCTGCAATGCCGACGTCTTCGCCTACGCCGCCGCCCAAGTCAAGAAGGCGCTGGAAATCACCCGGGAATTGGGGGGCGCCGGCTACGTTTTCTGGGGCGGACGCGAGGGTTATTCCACCCTGTGGAACACCAACATGAAACGCGAGCTGGACCATCTCGCGAAATTCCTGCACCTGGCGGTGGACTACAAAAAGAAAATCGGCTTCAAAGGCCAGTTCTACATCGAGCCCAAACCGCAGGAGCCGACCCGGCATCAATACGATTCCGACGCGGCCGCGTGCCTGAACTTCCTGCGCGAATACGATCTGATGGACGATTTGAAACTGAACCTCGAGACCAATCACGCCACCCTCGCCGGCCATACCATGCAGCATGAGCTCGAGGTGGCCGGCGCCGCCGGCGCGCTGGGGTCGATCGACGCCAACACCGGCGATGAACTGGTGGGTTGGGACACCGACCAGTTCCCCACCAGCGTCTATCTCACCACCCAGGTCATGCTTACCCTCCTCAAATATGGCGGGTTCACCACCGGCGGCTTGAATTTCGACGCCAAGGTCCGCCGCGAGAGTTTCGAGCCCATCGACCTGTTCCACGCGCACATCGGCGGCATGGACGCGTTTGCCCGCGGCCTGAAGATTGCCGCCGCCATTCGCAAGGACGGCCGGTTGGCCGAATTTGTGGAACAGCGCTACGCTTCCTGGGATTCCGGCATCGGCGCGAAAATCGAATCGGGCAAAATGGATTTCGCCGGATTGGAAAGTTACATGCTCAAGCGGGGCGAGGCGGCTCCGAATGTCAGCGGCCGCCAGGAATTCCTGGAGAATTTGATCAACGAATTCATCTGACCTGAATCATTTCAATTCCTCTCATCCATCGTCGATGCAGGAAAGGGCCGGGGAGAGGCAGCGCGTTTCCTTAAGCGGTGGGGACGCCGCGCTGCGGCGTCCGGACAGCGCAACGCGCTGTTCCTGCCAACCAAGCCGGCGTTATTCGTTGGCCACAATCTTCAACCCCGCCCGCAAATAGCCCAAGGCGTACGCCATTCCTGCGTGCCAGGGCGCCGCGCAACTCATCTGCGGCGCGTGGTCGGGAATAATTACTCCATCGAATTTATTCTGCTTCAAAATCCGTAATACCCGCAACACGTCCACGTCGCCTTCGTCAATGAAGGTTTCCTTGTAAGTCGGCACTTTGCCGCGGACGTTGCGCAAATGCACGTAAGCGAGCTTCTGCTGCCGGCTGTACGTGTCCACCACGTCGTAGATGTTCCCCTCCGTCATCTCGGCCAGGGTGCCCACGCAGAATTCCAGCGCGTTCCGCGGGCTCGGTTTCAGGTCAATCAGCTTCTGGTAAAGGTGCGGCTGATACACCAAGCGCGGCTGGGCGCGAACCGTCGGCAGCGGCGGGTCATCCGGATGCGCCGCCAGCGTCACCCCGGCTTCCTCGGCCACCGGAACCACCGCGTCCAGAAACACCTTGAACCGTTGCCAGAGTTGCTCGGGCGTGGCCGGGGGCACGACGCCCGGCGCCGCGTTCCGGTCATAGACCATGTTCCAGACCATGCCGTTGGGCAGCGGTTTGTCCAGCGGGCCATCCATGCCCACCGCCTCGGCCTCGCCGCGGGCGAACCGGCCTTTGACGCGGCCGGCGACGCCGGCGATGGAAAAATTGTAGCCGAAAATCGGGATGCCTGCCCGGCCCACGCTGCGAATGATGGTTTTGAGATTCTCCAGTTGCGCGAGTTTCTTCGGCCCGTCCAGCAAGACGTCGTGCCAATGCGCCGGGTCGAAATTCTCGATGGCTTCCAATTCCAGTCCGGCGGCGTTGATTTCCTTTTTGATGGCAGCCAGTTCCTCGTAAGTCCAGAGTTTGTTTGGATTGCCGGCCAGTCCCCAGCCGGTGTCATCGCCGACCGGTTGGTCCCCCGGTTGATTGCCTCGCGAAGACCGGAAGTAATCCACGAGGTGGATGACGAGGTGCGTGCAGCCGCATTGTTTGGCAAAGCGGTAATGCTCCGCGTCGAGCTGATGCCGGTAAAGTCCCAGACCGAGTTTCACGGGCGAATCATAGGTTGATCCGTTGCGTTTGGCTATCCAAGGAATGTATTGCTTTGCTGGATGTCCGCGCCTATAAGCAAGCAACGTCTGGCCGCGTGCCGATTACCAAATCAGCGACTGATTAGCATTTGAATGTCATTGCCACCGTCCCAATAACGCTTTGTTTGTGAATTGGAAATTCAAGAAAGCCACGCATGAAGGTTTGCCGCTTATGCTGCGATATCCAGAGGCTCTCGATAGCGCAAAATTGAAGAAAAACTATCCGGATCTGGTTGTTTTAAAACATTGTCTCACCAAGGTATTATCGAATGGGCTACCTGAAGCTGACTACAACGATGGCCTTTTTCAATTCGACCAAGCAATATGCGCGGCATTCGAAGTTTCAAGCGTTGGTATTCCGGTGTTAATTGAAACCTTCGGAGGTAAAAGGAATTATTACATCTATACCAATTCAGAGGCCGACGTAACTGAACGTATCGCAGTGCTGCAAAAGAATTTCCCCCAAGAAATTCTAAAATGGACGCTACATCCTGATCCTGAATGGCACTTTATCGCAAAGTACTCCAGCGAGTTCCTAAAATGATATGGTCCCTGTCTGGAATGATATCGTCCTCCAAACTTGCGACACAGCCGACTTCCGCCGGCCGATTGCGTTTGGCGATGACGCCCGCTATGATTGGCGCATGAAACCACGTCGCTTCCTCTTCACTTGCGCCATTGCCGCAACGTTGGCTGTCACGGCTTATGCCGAAAACACCGCCATCGTTCCCGTGCCGCGGACCACCGTGCCGACCAATTGGATGGCCATGCACGAATCCTTTGTCCAGCGGGCAAAACAGGGAAACGTTGACCTGCTGTTCCTGGGCGATTCCATCACCGCCGGCTGGCTGTGGGGCAACGGCGGATTGAACATCTGGAAGAAAGTTTACGAGCGGCGCCATGCCGCCGATTTCGGCATCGGCTGGGACCGCACCCAGAACGTGCTCTGGCGCATCGAAAATGGCGAACTCGACGGCATCAAGCCCAAGGTCGTGGTGCTCCTCATCGGCACCAACAATTGCGGCAACGAAGACGACGGCAAGCCGCGCAACACCACGCCCGAAATCATTGAAGGCGTGACGACCATCGTCCACGAACTCCGCACCCGCCTGCCGGACAGCAAAATCCTGCTGTTCGGCATCTTTCCGCGCGGGGACAAGAGCGATCCGGTACGCGAGCAGGTCAAGGCGGTCAATGCCGGCCTTGCAAAGCTCGATGACGGCAAAATGGTGAAGTTTATGGACATCGGGTCGAAGTTGCTGCAACCAGACGGCACATTGTCACGCGACATCATGCCTGATCTGTTGCATCCGAACGAGAAGGGTTATCAAATCTGGTCCGACGCCTTGGAGAGCCAGTTGGCGGAAATGCTTAAATAGCCGCGTGGCGAAAGCTTTACGCGGCATCCGAACGAGAAGGGTTATCAAATCTGGTCCGATGCCCTGCAAGGCCAGATCGAACCGATGCTGAAATAATCCGGTTTTATTTTACAGAAGGAAACGAAGGAAACGGAGGCTGAAAATTCTGACGGTTACGTTTCCTTTTTGCTGACCTTTCACAGGTTGGCGCCGGGCAGGATCATCCGGTGAATACCGTCGGTCAGTTTCAACTCATGGAAATTGATGAGCAACCCCAGTGGTATATCGAGCAGTTTCATATAACTGAGCAATTGTGCCTGATGGACGGGCAAGACCTCCTGTACCGACTTTAATTCCAGCAACAGGCATTCCTCGACCAATACGTCGAAGCGCAACGGCTCCTCAAACACAAAACCCTTGTATGCGATTTTGACAACGCGCTGATTCGTTGCCTGGAGTTTTCGGAGGTTGAGTTCCCGCAGAAGGCACTTTTCGTAGATGCTCTCAATCAACCCCGGTCCCTTCAACCGGTGGACCTCGATAGCTGCCCCGATGACGGTCCGGCTTAATTCATCTGCTTTTGGAAATAGCGCATGCATGGCAGCCTTTCTACAAACGAAAGCCAAAAGAGCAAAGTATGAAATCTTTCGGGTCTTCGTTTCCTTCGTTCTCTTCTGTGAAGAATTTACCCGTCGTCAAAATTGGGCCGCCAATTTCAAGGCACCAACCGCAAGCGCAATCCACACGAAAAAAGCGATGCCGAATTTGACCTTGAAGGACAGCTTGGCCGACTTGTGCCGGAACACGACTATCCCAATCAACCCACCCGGCCAGCCACCGAAAGCACTCGTTAGCAGGAGCGTAGATTCCGAGATGCGCCGGGCGCCGGTCCGCCCAGCCCGCCACTTGTCAAAGCCGAACAGGAGAAAGGACCAGAGGCTCGTGCCGCCGACCCACGCCAGCAGGAAAAGGTGCCCGTTGTGTAAATTCAGTTTGTCCATCAATTGAACGTCAGCGGCTGGCCGCGCCCAAACCGGGTTGTTTTGAGAGCCTGTCGGAAAATGTGAAACGGGCGGCAGGATGCCGCCTGAACCCGCTGGCGGGAAGCCGGCGCTACGCGGTAGCGCCGCCATCCCGGCTGCGGGTTCTCGGAGCTTCCCAGCTTCGTGTTCCGAACAGGAGTTTCCCAACGGCCTCCAAGAACATGCGACGATGCGTTGTCGTAACGGTGTGGGCAGAGTGAAAGACATTTGCTCGAACTTGTCAGCCCAAAACGTTGGACCGGACCAACAAAAGGAGACCTTTGAAAAAGGTGTAGCGTCGAGGCTGTGCCTCGATCAATTGTCCCGCAAACCCAATGTTTCCGGCCACAGGCCGGACTCTGCATCGCTTCCAAAACCAGTTTTTCAGAGGTCTCAGAAGGAAGCGAAACCGACGGAGCGAAGCCTGGGCGGTTCCTAGAAACTGAACCGGGCCTTGAGGTACGCGCAACCGGGTTGTTCCAGTTCCATCACGCTGATCCCGAAATCGGAGTCCAGCTGACAGAATTTGCCGTAGCCGGCTTCAACATGGCCCAGGAAATTTGTCCACCCATCGCCAGCCGATTTTTTGTCAATTAACCGCAATCCGTCGAACCGACGGTACCAACTCTGACCGGCGAGCGAAGCTTCGAAGCAAACAGTCATCATCCCCGGAGAATCCGGTTGTATGACCCTTGCTTGGTAGCGGAGCAGGGGAACCGAGAAGTGGCTCAACGCGTGGATCGCAGAGTTGTAACCGGTCCTGCTAAATGCCTGTGCCGGCCATGGTTCATAATTGCGTGATGCCTGAGTTGATACGGATTCCTGCCCCAGCAACGGAGTTGTGACCGAAGCCAGCAGCAGAACGAGGAGACGAAAAGCTTTCCCGGCTCCGGACTGGAGCCGCGACGGGCTGGAATGTTCGGTTCTCAGCACGGCAGACTCCCAGCGGATTGCGTACCAGTTTTGGGGCCGCCCGGAACCTGCGGTTTTGGACCCTTTATCGGTTCCCTGTCCCAAAATGCAACTGTCTTGGCACAACACCTTTTCCGTGAAGCCCCGACGGCTGCTGAACCTGTCATCCAGCCGGGCGCACGCCCACCCTCCCGGCCTCGCGCTGAATTCGGATGGCTTGTCACCAAAATAGATGACTCAAATCTGCTCGAAAATCGGGGTGCCGATTGGCAATATCCTCACGTGCACGTAACCCCAAACCTCAAGAGAATTTCCCTGCGTCACGCCCGGCTTCCCGCCGGCGGCCAAGTCCGGACGCGATAACCAAAATCCTCCCGTGAGACCATTTGCGTTCTGCTCCATCACGCTCCTCGCTTTGCTCGCCTGCGCCGCCGTCGCGGCAGAGACGGGATTCAGCGATTTCATCACGCGGCGCGGCGACCAGTTGATGGATGGCGACCAGCCGTTCCGATTCATGTCCTGGAACCTGCCCAACCTCCAGTTGATCGAGGACAACATGGTCTTTTCGGAAACCAACGCTTGGCGGTGGCCCGAGGAATTTGAAGTGCGGGACGGGCTGATGACGATGCGCCAAATGGGCGGCACGGTGGTCCGCATCTATTCGCTGGCCGTCATCCGCACCAACGACGACCCGGCCATGCCCGGCCACGTGCTGGGGCCGAACCAGTTCAACGAGGAGGCGTTTCGCGAGCTGGACCTGGTCCTCAAGGTGGCCAACGAACAGGGCATCCGGCTCATCATTCCGCTGGTGAACAATTGGAAATGGATGGGCGGCCGCGGCGAGTACGCCGGGTTCCGCGGCAAATCCAAGGACGAATTCTGGACCGACCCGCAGCTCATCGCCGATTTCAAGGACACCATCCGGTACGTCCTGACGCGCACCAACACGCTGACCGGCGTGCGCTATTGCGACGACAAATCCATCCTGTGCTGGGAGACCGGCAACGAATTGTTTTCGCCCGTTCCTTGGACGCGCGAAATCGCCGCCTACTTCAAGAGCGTGGACACCAATCACCTGGTCATGGACGGCTTTAACGCCGCGGTGTTGCGGCCCGAATCGTTCACCATCCCGGAGGTCGACATCGTCACGACGCACCATTATCCGAGCTCGCGGATGCCCAAGTCCTTCGCCCAGTTGATCCGGGAAAATTGGGCGAAAGCTAAGGGGAAGAAGGCCTACGTTGTCGGCGAATTCGGTTTTGTCAGCACCTCGCAGATGGAAGAAGCCATGAAGACCATCGTGGACACCGGCATGTCGGGTGGCCTGCTCTGGAGCATCCGGTTCCGCAACCGGGACGGCGGCTTTTACTGGCACAGCGAGCCGGACGGCGCCGATCTCTACAAGGCGTTTCACTGGCCCGGCTCGGCCATCGGCACGGCGTACGACGAGACCAATCTCCTGGCGATGGTCCGCCGGTATGCCTATGCCATTCAGGGCGAAAACCCGCCGCCCCTCCCGGTGCCGGCCCCGCCGGGCCTGCTGTCCATCACCAACCCGGCGGCGATCAGCTGGCGGGGCTCCGTGGGCGCCGTGGATTACACAGTCGAGCGCGCGCCGAAGGCCACCGGCCCCTGGCAGACGATCGCCCGGGGCGTTGATGAGAGCTTTGTCCAATACCGCCCGCTGTTTGCCGACGAGACGGTGCCGGCCGGCGACTGGTATTATCGCGTGCGCGCCAACAACGCAGCAGGCGTCTCCGGGCCTTCCAATGTCGTCGGGCCGGTCAAAGCCACGCACGCCACGCTGGTGGATGAGTTGGCCGATTTCTCAAAGGTTTACGCCCGGGAAGGCGGAGTCACCAACACCATGCGCGGCGCGCGCCAGGCGAAGGAAGACGCGCATCGCGCCGCCGGGCGCGCCGGAGACGTCCTGGTATACCGCGTGCCGTCAAAAATTGAAGGCTTTCGCGTGTTTGCCTTCTTCCCGAAGGCCGTGGCGGACCTGAAGTTTTCCGTCTCGACCGACGGGAAAAATTACCACCCGGTAACGGCCAGCCGGCAGAATTATTTTGCCGGCGCCAGCGATTATAATTACTGGCAGCCGGTGCAGTATCAGGCGGAGGGCCTCAGCGAGGGAACGTTTTTGAAAATCGAGCTGACCGGTGAAACTCAGATTGGCCGGGTGGAAATTGACCGGGCTTTGAACTAGAACGGTCGCCGGCCAGGAATTCGCATGAACCGAACCGACTTGACGCAGTTTTCGGAACGCATCAGCAAACAATTATACGGGAACATCCTGCCGTTCTGGTGCGGTCCGGCCATGGACCGCAAGCAGGGCGGCTGGATGGCGTGGCTGTCCAACGATCTTAAACCCGATCGCACCCAGCCCAAGGGACTCATCGTCAATGCCCGCATCCTGTGGGTCTTCTCCGCCGTGCACCAGGTCCGGCCGGAGCCCTTGTACCGGCAGATGGCGGATCGCGCGTTTGAGTTCGTCACGCAGCGGTTCTGGGATCCGCAATGGGGCGGCGCGTTCTGGCGCCTCGACGATACCGGCCGGGTGCTGGACGATTCCAAGAAAATCTACGGCCAGGCGTTTTGCATTTATGCCCTGGCGGAATATTACCGGGCTTTTCAAGCGCCGCCGGCCAAGGCGCGCGCCCTCGAGCTTTTCGAGTTGATCGAGCGGCACGCCCACGACGACCCATTCGGCGGGTACCTTGAGGTGCGGCGGCGCGACTGGTCGGAGGCGGACGCCAGCGCGCGGCTCAGCGACAAGGACATGAACGAGAAGAAATCGATGAACAATCATCTTCACGTTCTGGAGGCGTACACCAACCTCTGCCGGGTGTGGCGGGAACCGCGGGTGGAGGAGCGCCTGCGCGAACTCATCCACTTGTTCGAACGGCATATCCTCGACGGCCGCACCCTGCATCTCCATCACTTTTTTGACGAGCAATGGCGGGTCCGCTCGGACACTTACACCTTCGGCCACGACATCGAGGCCACCTGGCTGCTGTGCGAGGCGGCCGAAGTGCTGGGCGATGCTGTCCTGCTCCAGCGCGTGCAGGACTTGGCCGTCCGCATGGCGGAAGTGGTGCTGCACGAGAGCATTGATAGCGACGGCGCACTGCGCTACGAGGGCAAGGACGGAAAAATCATCGATGCCGGCAAGGAATGCTGGCCGCAGGCCGAGGCAGTCATCGGTTTCCTCAATGCGTATCAGCTTGCCGGCGACGAGAAATATTATCGGGCTTCGCTGCGGGCTTACGATTTCATCGAACAGAAGCTGGTGGACCGGGTTCACGGTGAGTGGTTCTGGCGCATCACGCCGGAAGGGCAGGTGGATCCGGCGTTGCCGAAGGTCAGCGAATGGAAAGGGCCGTATCACGGGTCGCGCATGTGCCTGGAGACGCTTCACCGGTTGCACGCCCTCGCCGAAAAGAAAGAGACGGTCAAAGTATGAAACGAATCTTCTTAATTGTGTTGTGCAGCCTTTTGACCTGCGCGGCGGCTTCGGCGCAACTCAGCCGGGTCAGCGTCAAAGGCAACCAGTTCGTTACGGCCGACGGCCAGCCCATGATTTTCCGCGGGCTGGACACGGCGGACCCCGACAAGCTCGAGCGCAACGGCCAATGGAACAGGCATTTTTTCGAGGCGGCCAAGGAATGGGGCGCCAACGTCGTCCGCATCCCGGTGCACCCGGCGGCCTGGCGCATCCACGGCCGGGAGAATTACCTGAAGCTGCTCGACCAGGGCGTCCAGTGGGCGCAGGAGCTGGGGCTGTATGTCATCATTGACTGGCACAGCATCGGTAACCTCTATGGCGGAAAGTTCTTTCCCGCCACGTCGGAGCTGTATCCGCCCGACGGGTACAATACCACCCGGGAAGAGACGTTCGATTTCTGGCGGACGATGGCCCGGCACTATCGCGGCAACAACACCGTCGCCGGCTTCGAGCTGTTCAACGAGCCAACGGTGAACGGCCCGAGCCTGGGGACCTGCACCTGGGCGCAATGGAAAGGGTTGCTCGAGGAAGTCATTCAGGCCATCCGCGCCGAGGGCGGCACGGCGGTTCCGCTCGTGGCCGGATTCAATTTTGGCTACGACCTGACGCCGGTGGCCGGGGCTCCGCTCAATGCCGAGGGCGTCGGCTATGTCGCCCATCCGTATCCCATGAAGGCGAAGAAGCCCTGGGACAAAAACTGGACCCACGATTGGGGTTTTGTCGCCGACAAATATCCGGTCATCCTGACCGAGATCGGGTTTCTGGAGCCGGAAGCGCCGGGTGGCTACAACCCGATTATCGGCGATGAAAGCTACGGTGACGCCATCACCGCCTATTGCGCCCGGCACGGCATCTCCTACGCGGTCTGGTGTTTTGATCCGCATTGGGGCCCCTGCCTGATCAAGGATTGGAATTTCACGCCCACCCGCTCGGGCGCCTATTTCAAAAAGGCCATGCAAGCCAAACAACCGTGAACTGAACCCCCGAACCATGAAACGAATCCTGTTTGTCATTCTCGGTGCCGCCAGTCTGAGCGCATCGGCCCAAAAATTCGAGCCACTGGCGCTGACACCGCCGATGGGCTGGAACAGCTGGAACAAATTCGCCTGCAATGTCAGCGAACAACTCATCCGCGAAACGGCGGACGCCATGGCGACCAACGGCATGAAGGACGCCGGCTATCAGTACATCAACATTGACGATTGCTGGCAGGGCGAACGCGACCCGCAGGGATTCATCCAGCCCGACCCAAAACGATTTCCGTCCGGTATGAAGGCACTGGCTGACTATGTCCATTCCAAAGGACTGAAGCTCGGCATCTATTCCGATGCGGGAGCCAAGACCTGTGGCGGCCACGCGGGCAGCCGCGGTCACGAATACCAGGATGCGCAAACTTACGCGCAGTGGGGTGTCGATTACCTGAAATATGACTGGTGCGGCTGCGAAGATTTGAACCCCAAGGGCGCCTACACCACCATGCGGGACGCTTTGTACGCCGCCGGCCGGCCAATGGTCTTCAGCATTTGCGAGTGGGGGAACGGCAAACCTTGGGAATGGGCGCCGAAAATCGGCCATCTGTGGCGCACCACCGGCGATATTTATCCGTGCTTCGACTGCAAACAGGACCACGGCACCTGGTATTCCTGGGGCATCCTGCAAATTCTCGATATGCAAAAGGGCCTGCGCGAAGCGGCCGGGCCGGGCCATTGGAATGATCCCGACATGCTGGAGGTCGGCAACGGCATGTCGGTGAACGAGGACCGCGCGCACTTCTCGCTGTGGTGCATGCTGGCCGCCCCGTTGATTGCGGGCAACGACCTCCGGCAAATGCCCCCGGCAGTTTCCGCCATCCTCACCGATCGGGACGTGATTGCGGTGGACCAGGACAAGCTGGGCATCGAAGGCTTCCTCTATTCGGCCCAGGGGGGCGTCGAAGTCTGGTTCAAACCGCTTGTTGACGGGGCCTGGGCCATGTGCGTGCTCAATCGCACCGGTCGGCCGCAGAAATTTTTCTTCGATTGGAAGAATGAGGCCGTCGTGGACAATTTTGCCAAGCGCGAGGCCAAGTTTGATGCGGCCACTTACAGCGTCCGCGACCTTTGGTCCAAGAAAAGCCTCGGGACGACGAAAGAGCCGTTGAATGCCGAGGTGCCAAGCCACGACGTCTTGATGATGCGGCTCGACAAGATTTAAGCCAGACGGCGGCGCGCCATGACTTTGCAGGCGCCGAGGTTACGAGGCACAAATCTCCGCGACGCCTCCTGGCGTCGGGAGCTACTCACACCGCCAGGTTCGGCGTCAACGACTCTTGATCTTGATGGACTCTCCGGCCAGCCCGTCCGCCGTGGCGGTCAGTTTGATGGTTCCGGATACGCCGGCCTTGGCGCGGACAATGGCCAGCGCCAGCCCATTGAAGGCATTCCGTTCGGGAGCCTGAAAGGACTCGAAGCTTGTAGGGTCGCCGTTGTCGGTGGCCATGATTTCGCCCGGACCTTCGATCTGGAATTTGATATGGTCCTTTGCGCGCGGCACGGGCACGCCGTCCTTGTCCGTCACGGCAATGGTGATATAAGACAGGTCCTGGCCGTCGGCGCGGATTTTGTCACGGTCGGCGTGCAGGGTGAGTTTGGCCGCCGGACCGGCAGTTTTCATGACATCCGTCGCCCATTTCCTGCCGTTTTTGTAGGCGACGACTTTTAATTCGCCCGGTTGATAAACGACATCGTCCCACGCGAGACGATATTCGTATTGTCCTTTTTTCTTCAAGCCGAGCGATTTGCCGTTCAGGAACAATTCCGCCGAATCGCCTGAGGTGTAAACATGAACGGGGGTGACCTGGCCGACGCGGTCGGGCCACGTCCAGTGCGGCAGGAGGTGCGCCATGGGGAAATCCGGACGCCAGCGCGCCTGGTAAAGATAGAACCGGTCCTTCGGGAAGCCGGCGAGGTCAATGATGCCGAAATAGGAGCTGCGCGACGGCACCCGGATTTTGCCCAGCTCGTCCAGCTCCCTTTTCATGCGGGCCTGCTCATTGGGATCGGTGAAGTTGAGCAGATTGCTGGAGTCCGCGTTGTAGGGCGTCGGTTCGCCGAGATAATCAAAGCCGGTCCACACAAATTCGCCGGCGACGAACGGGTTTTTGTCCTGGCCGGAGAATTCCGAGTCGGGCGTCGTCGCCCACGGCGGCGCATAGAGGTCATACGAGCTCACCTGGAAATCGGCCCGGCCCGCCAGTTTGTTGGTCACCACCGGGAAGAAATACTCGCCGCGCGAGCTGACGCAGGAAGCGGTTTCACTGCCGAAGAGCGGCTGATGCGGATTGGCCTGACGGAACCTGCCGTACTCGGCCGGTTTATAGTTGTACCCGAAGACGTCCACGTTGGTCTGGAAACCGTTGTAACCGGCGCGGGTATCGCTGCAGGCGGCGGTCGCCGGCCGCGTGGGATCTTCCTCGTGCGCGATGGCCGTCAATTCGGCAGTGATCCAATGCCTGGCCGGAATGCCCTGCTCACCGACTTCGTTGCCGATGCTCCAGAGGATGATGCTGGGATGGTTGCGGTCGCGCCGGAGTTCAGCGCGCCAGTCTTTTTCGTGCCAGGCGTCAAAGAGCCGGTGATAATCATACTTCTTCTTGCTGCGCTCCCAGCAATCGAACGATTCGTCCATGACCACGAGGCCGAGCCGGTCGCAGAGGTCGAGCAGTTCGGGGGCGGGCGGATTGTGGCTGGTGCGAATGGCATTGCCGCCCATGCTTTTGAGAATCTGCAATTGGCGTTCGAGGGCGCGGGTGTTGAGGGCCGCGCCGAGCGCGCCGAGATCGTGATGGTCACACACGCCATTCAGCGGCACGCGTTTGCCGTTCAACAGGAAACCGTTGTCGGCGGTGAACTGGGTGGTGCGGATGCCAAAGGGGGTTTCATAGCAGTCCAGCACCTTGCCGTTTTGCTCAAGCGTGGTGACGGCCACATAGCGCCGCGGGGTTTCAATGCTCCACAACTTTGGGTCCTTGAAATGGAGTTGGTCGTCGACGGTCTGCGATCGGCCCGCGGCGATTTTCACGCCGCCCGTGACGGCCGCCGCGACGGATTCGCCTTTTTCACCGTCGGCGCGGAGCTCGAAAATTTCATTGTGGACGGACACGGGCGCTTCGGCATCCGTGTCGTTCTGCACCTTGACCTGAATTTTCACCGCGGCCTGTTTCGGGCTGATTTCCGGCGTGGTGACGTAGGTGCCCCATTGGGCCACATGGACCGGTGCGGTCTTGACGAGCCAGACGTTGCGGTAGATGCCGCCGCCGGGATACCAGCGCGAGGAGTCCGGCGGATTATCCAGGCGGATGGCGATGAGATTGTCCGCGCCGAATTTCAAATAGGGGGTCAGGTCCAACTGCCACGAGGCATAGCCGTAGGGCCAGCCGCCGACGAACCGGCCGTTGACCCAGACGGTCGCATAGGCCATGGCCCCGTCCACCGCCAGATAGATTTTCCTGCCCTGGTCGGAGGCGGGAACTTCCAGATGTTTGCGGTACCAGCCCACACCCCACCACGGCAGCTTGCCCGTTTCGCCCGGATATTCCTGCTGGAACGGGCCCTCGATTCCCCAGTCGTGCGGCAGGTTGAGCAGCCGCCACTGGCGGTCGTCAAAATTGTTCAGGGCATAGGTGACGTCCGTGCCGCCGGGATTGCCGCCCGGCCGTTTCTTCGCGGTCAGGTCGGCATTGGTGGTGAACCCGGCGCCGGTGGCTTCCACCCAGGCCTGGATATTCGTGTAGGCCAGTTGGTTGGTGATGCCGTCGGGATCGCCCTTGGTGAACCGCCAGCCGGTGTTGAAGGATAGGCGCTCGCGCGGCGAAGCCGGCTCTGCGGCGGAAGCGGTTGAGCAAAGGCAAATCAGCAATACAACGGAAAGGATATTTCGTGCGGATGAGTTCATAGTCTAAGTGATCAAGCGCCGGCTTCTTTGCCGGCGGCCCAACGGTTCATGCGGCCTATCTTAGGCTGCAATCCGGTCAAAAAACAACCGGACATTTGTCAGGCTGGTGCCCGGGGCGCGCTTTCCAGAAGCATTGGGGTGGGGCCTGACGGGATGAAGCAGGCGCCCTTCCCGGGGCGCCTGCTTACAACCCAACCTGACCACCGACGACCGAACCGACGCGTTGGCATCGATCCGGGTTCGTCGGGTTTCAACCCAACCTTATGACCCTTCCGGCTCAGGGATAAACCAGCCGGAAAAACACGGTTCCCTTGGTCGTATCGACGGGAATGACCACCTTGTTGGTGGCGCTGGCCCCGGTCCACTCAACCCAGTTGGTGGTCAAGCCGACGGTCGCGGCATTGGTTTGGGCCAACAGCCGGTAAAAGCCGGCGTATTCCGCGCCCCAACTCAGGGTCAATTGTCCGCTGGCCGCGTCAAATGAATTGGTGATGGCCGGCGGGGTGGCGGGCACCGCTGGCGGAGCCAACAGCGTCAGGGAGCCATCCGTGGCCAGGTTGTTGATCCAGGAATTGGTCCCGGTCAGGGCGGGCAAGTTGACCGAGGCAAAGCCGCTCACCGGTTGGTTGAACAAGTGGAAGGTCGCGCCCGCTTCCGGCCCGAGATTGGCGACCGTGAGGGTGGCGGTGCCATCCACGACGATGCTGGCCGCCGCGATTGCGCTGCAATTGGGGGCGCCGGTGGCATTCACACTCATGTTCACCGCGCCGGCCAGTTCGATCTTCTGGCTCGCCGTCAGCGTCCCGAGCGGCAAGCCGGGATTGAGGATGGAATTGGCATCGGCCAGCACGTTGGTGGCCTGAATGGTGCCAATGCCGCCCAGCGACTGGTTGGGCGCCAGTTCCAGCACGCCATTGGTGTAGAGCACCACATTGGTCACCGTCACGTTGTCGGCATCATATTCGTTGCTGACGTAGCCCATCGCGGTGGCATCCAACACGGCGGTGATCGAGGCCAGGGTGATGGGGGTGGGCGGGTTGCCACCCACGGAATTGGTCAAGGTCACCGGCACCACCAGTTTCAGGACTCCGTTACTGATGGTCGTGGGGCCCGAATACAGCATGTTGGTGTAGGAACCCACCAGGTTGGTGTAGTAGGTAAATCCGCCGTCCGGGGTGTAAACATTGGTGCCCACGCCGCCATCGAAGGTCAGGGTGCCGGTGCCGACCTTGGTGATGCCCACCGTGGCCGCCGTTCCGCCGGCGCCATTGCCGATCTTGCCGGAGAACCGCGTGCTGAGGTTATTGCCGCCGATCAGGTAGGTGGACGGACTGCCGGCATTGGCGCTGCCGCGGATGGTCGTGTTCAGTCCGCCGGCGAGCGCGCCGAGGTAGTAGTTCCCGTTGCTCGAGCCGCCGCCGTTGCGGTTGAGCAGGATGACGCTGCTGTTGCCGAGATCAAAGGTGGCGGTGGGGCTGCCGGTGCATTGTTGCGGCCCGCTGCTGCTGCCCCCGGCGTTGAAGCGGAACTGCGCCGCGCTGTCATCCGTCAGCCGGATCGTTCCGGTGAAGTTGGTGGTCATGTTGGCATTAAGGGTGAAGTAGCCGCTGACGGCTTGCACGGTCAGCGTGCCGGAGCCGGACCAGGCGCCTTGCATGACGTTGTTGTCGCCTCCGGCCGAAACCACCAGGCCGGTGGTGACCACGCTGTACGGGCTCGGGTAAATCTGCTGGCTGCCGACATTCAGGGACAAGGTGCCGCCGGCGAAGACGACGGTGCCGGCCAGGGCGCCGGCCGTGCTGCTGATCTGCAGGGTGCCGTTGCTGAGCGTTGTCGCTCCGGTGTAATTGTTGGCACCGGATAGGATCAACCTGCCGTTATCCGCCTTGGTCAACCCTCCGCTGCCGGTCAGGGTGCCGCTGATGGTCAGGTTGCCATTCGTGGTCACGGCGATGGTGGACGAGGCGCTGCCGAGGGTGACCCCGCGGTCCATGCTGCCGTTGGCGCCGAAATACTTGAGCGTGCCGCCGTTGATGACCAGGTTCGCCGGGTCGCTGCTCGCGGCGCCCAGCGGGCTGGGCAGGTTGCCGTTGGCAACATTGGAAACCTGCAGCATGCCGCCACCGATAGTCGTCGCGCCGCTGTAAGTGTTGGCGGTCCCGATGGTCAGGATGCCGGAATTGGTTTTGGTCAGGGTGGCCGAGCCGTCAATGATGCCGCCGCCCGTGAAGGCATAATCCGTTGCGGCGTCCACCAGGATCGAGGCGGGCAGGACGCTGCCGACCACGTTGACGTTGGGATTGGCCGCGCCGGTCGCATTGAAGCGAACGTTGTCGCCGGATATGAAATAATCCAGCGACCCCGCATTCAGCCAGTTGGTCGAAATCGTCGTGTCCCAGTTGTTGGTCAGGGGGTTGCCCAGCCAGGTGACGGTGGTCGGTCCGCGTGTGGTGGCGAGCGTATGCAGCACGATGGACTTGGTGGCGACGATATTAGTGAGGTAGCCGGTGGCGCCCGACAGGGCGAAATTGGTGACATCCCCGATAAAGCTCCCGGTGTATTGCATCAACGGGTAGTCACTGCCGATGGGGAGGGAACCGACGATCAGCATGGTGTTGGTGCCGCTCACCGTCAGGTTGCCGGTAACCGCCACCAGATCATTGCTGCCATTCACCGGGTCGCTGGACAGGATAAATTTATTGATGGCACCGCCCGGCTCGGTCAGCCCGTTGCCAAAGGTCAGCTTGCCGGTGATGGTGTTGCTGCCCGCCTGAATAATGCCGTTGGTCGCGGTAACGAGCCCGTTGACCGTGCCAAAGCCCGACAAGGTTTGCGAGGCGACGGTCACGCCGGGGCTGAAAGCGCCGCCTTGGGCTGAGACGTCCAGCGCGGCCCCGTCACCAATCAGGATAAAGGGGCTGGAAATCAGGCAGCTTGCGCCGAGCGCCAGGGTTCCGTTGCTGATGAGCGTGCTGCCGGAATAGGTGTTCGTACCACTCAGCGTCAATGTGCCGGCGCCCGTTTTCTTCAGCCCGCCCGCACCGGTCACTGCCGCCGACAAGATCATATTGTGCGCGGTGCCGCCCGCGTCAGCGGCCTGGAACACCGTCGTGCCGCTGTTGAGCAGGATCGGGGCAGAGCCGGACGTCCAATCGGCTTTTGCACCCAGGGTGCCATTCGTGCAAGAGACGCTGGCAACGGCGCCCGATCCGCCGAGATTTGCCGTGAGGCCGCCGCTGCCGACGTAGACCGTGCCGGTACCGCCGAGGTTGAGGCGGGCGGTTACGTTGACGAGGGTGTTGTTGGCGAGCAGAGTGATGCCCTCCACCATCAGGGTGCCGGCGGTAATGTCATATATCGCGCCTTGGTTCGCCGTGGATGTCGCAGTGTTGGCGCTCGGATTGGCCAGCACCAGGCCGCTCGAGGCCGTTCCCACCACCGTGCCGCCGCGCTGATAAAAATATGCTTTGCGATCGGAGGTGCCGCTGGCGCTGCCGTTGTACATGCTGAACGTCCCGGAATTGGTCAGCGTGCCGCCATACACGTTGGCGCCGGCGCGTGAAGCGCCGGTTCCGATCAGCAGGCTGCTGACCGTGACCGTACCGTTGCTGATGATCAGGCCATAGCTGGGAATGCCCCGGTGCACGACGAAGTCGCCGCCCTGCACCGTGGCGCCGCCGTCAACGATCAAGGAGGTATAGGCATCATCCGTTGCATTGCTGATGATGATGCTGGGGGTGGCGCCACCCGTGCTGGGCACCGTCAGGGTTCCTCCCTTCAGATATACGCTGCTGGCCGGCAGGCCGCTGGCACCGCCCCCCTGGATGACCAGTTCCTTGGTCAGGGTGACGGTGGAATTGGTGAGCCCCACCGTGGCGCCGTTGTTGCGCCCGCCCCGGCCAACCACCAGGTCATAAGCTCCGAGGGTGTTGGTGAAGGTCAGCGTGGCATTGTTGACGGTCAGCACCGCGTTGGTGTTCAGGAAGAACTGGCCGGCGTTCGTAACGGTGACCACTCCGCCCGACAGAATATTCATGGTGGAACCCAGGCCAATGAAGATGGATTGCCCGTTGACGCCACCCATGTCCACCGTGAAGCGGGCAGCGCCGACGTTCAGGGTGCCGCCGTTGTTGGTAACCACACCGATGCTGTCCGCCACCATGGGGGAACTGTAATTGACGATCGTGTTCGTGGGGACAAAGACATTGGTGCTGACTCCCGGCACCACGCCGGTATCCCAGTTGCCGGGGTTGTTCCAATCGCCGCCGCTGGGGCCGGTGAAATTGGCGACATACGGTTGCGCCGGGCTGTTCAGGAGGCCGATGACCAGCCATAACGCGCTGAACCAGATAATAGCGGTGGATTTGATGGTTTTCATAGGGTTTCAAGTTTTCAGAGGGGGGGATGGATACACTGCATCGTTGCCGGGGAGGGCGGTCACCTTCGAGCAGACCGAGGTTTTCGAAAGTTTTTCCATTATCGGCGGCGCGGATTTCGAATGGATCCAGTTAAACTGCTTTTATCCAGCGGGTCTATCGGATGTTCATCCGAGACCGGCCGGTCCCGGGCCGGTGGTTTGGCCGGGATTGACCGCCCGCCGTTCTACTCGCGCCCGACCAGTTTCATGGCGGCTTCGGTCCGGCTATGAACGTGGAGCTTTTCATAGACGGCGGTGATATGAGTTCGGACGGTGCTCATGCTGATGCCCAGGTGATCGGCAATCTCCTTGTACAAATATCCCTTGGCCAGCAGTTTCAGGATCTCCTGTTCACGGCCGGTCAGTTGCTGCACCTCCGATGCCGGCTTGGGTGCCCGATGAAAATAGTCAATCACCTTGCGGGCGACCTGAAGCGACATGGGCGCGCCGCCGGCCCGGACCTGCTGGACCGCTTCCACCAATTCCTCCCGCGGCATGTTTTTGAGCAAATAACCATTGGCCCCCGCCCGCAGCGAATCGAAAATCAGGTTCCCATCATCGTAAGTGGTCAGCATCAGAACCTGGGTGCCCGGCCGCCGTTCCTTGAGGCGCGCCACGCACTCAATACCGCTCATGCCGGTCAAATTGATGTCCATCAGCACGACATCCGGATTTTCCGCGGGAATTTCCCGCAGGGCTTCTTCGGCCGAGGCATGCGTGCCGACGCAGCGCAAGCCCGGCGCGCTGCCCAGCCATTCGGCCAGGCTCTCGCGCATCTCGCGCTGGTCTTCCACGATGGAGATCGAAATGTTCATCCCCGTCGGTTTTGGCATAGACTTTAAGGCGGATTTTTTTCGCCAGTAATCGGATGAAGGTATGACCCGGGACTCTCGCCGTGGGGCCAGGGGAATTCGATGGTGATGACGGTGCCGGCGCCGATGCGGCTTTGCACGCGACATTCCCCGCCAATCTCCGTCAACCGCTGGCGCATGTTGCCCAAACCATCCGCCCAGGCATCCGGCGACGGCCCCGCAAAGCCGCAGCCGTTGTCCTCGATTATCAGGCGCAGCCCGCTGGGAATGGTGCTGATCCGGAGCCAGACCTCCGTCGCGCGGGCGTGTTTGACGATGTTCTGCAAGGCTTCCTTGACGGCCAAAAACACGTTATGGCGAACGTTGGCCGGAACCTCCCGCGGCGAAATCTGTTCGGGAACATCCAGCAGACAACGGATTCCGCCGTCCCGGAGGTAATCTGTCGTGAATTGGGCGGTGTAATCAATCAAGTGGGCCAGCGTGTCGTTGCGGGGATTGACCGCCCAGACAATTTCATCGAGGGATTTGACGGCCTGCCGCGCGGTGCGGGACATCTTTTCGATGCGCTCCTCCGCCCTTTCCTTTTTGGCCAGGTCGCCCAGCACGGCGATCAAGGTCAGGTTCGCCCCCAGATCATCGTGGATGTCCTTGGCAATGCGGGCGCGCTCGCGCTCCACCGCCCGCTGCCGCTCCAATTGCTCCATCTTTCGGTGCAATTGCCGCGTGGCTGTGTACCGGACCGTCCCCGCGACTGCAGTCAGAATCACCAGGCCGGCCAGCAGCCGGAACCACCACGTCTCGTACAAATGCGGCAGAATTTTGACCGCCAGGGTGCGCCCGGTGGTGTTCCAGACACTGTCGCTGTTGCCGGCAATCACCTGAAAACGATAATCGCCCGGCGGAAGAATGTTGTAATGCGCAAACCGCCGGGTTCCGGCCTGGACCCAGTCCGCATCCGCCCCCTCCAGCCGGTAACGGAACTGGATGCGGTCCGACGAAACCAGGCTCAAGCCGGTGTACCGGAACTCGAATTGGTGTTTCCCGGGCGGAACTTCCAAGCGGGGAATGCCCGTGTCGGACCGGGCGGCGTCGGCATCGTCGGGCACTGCCAGGCTTTTCGCCTGGCCATCCACCAACACCTCCTCGATCACCACCGGCGGCGGAATCGGATTGGGGTGGAGCTGTTCGGGTTGAATCCAGGTGGCGCCCTTGGCCGTGGTGAACCACAGCCGCCCATCCTGGCCCGCCCAGGCCGCCGGCTGGTATCCTCCGGAACACTCGAGCGAAGGCAGTCCGTCCGACCGGCCGTAAGCGACGCTCGAAATGAATCCCCCCTGGCCCTTGCCCTGGGCCAGGTCGTTTAACGCCGACTTGGCAATCCGGAATATGCCTTGGTGTGAACCCAGCCAGAGATTGCCTCGGCCGTCGTCCAGGATCTGGCAAATCACATTGTCGGGCAGCCCGTCTTTCTTGCTGAACCGGGTAAATTGTCCGTTCCGGAACCGCAGCAGGCCTCCGCGAAACGTGCCCACCCAAACGGTGCCGTCCTGGTCGGCCAGCAACGACCAGATGGCCCCGGACTCCTGGTCGTCGGTAGGGCGAAACACCGTTGTCGTGTCGCCCGCAATGGCGTGGAGTTCGCCGCTGCCGGTGCCGGCCCACAACGTGCCGGACTGGTCCTCCGATATCGCCCGCACGTTGCGATGGGTGATGCCCTTGAACGGCTGGATTTCGTTTGGAGATTGCGGGTCGGCGAAGAACAGCCCGCTGGTCGTGCCGAACCAGACACGGCCGGTGCGACCGGCCAGAATCGCCTTCACGCCGTGAACCACCGGTGACACGCGCGTGAATTTGCCCTTTTCACCAAGGTAGAGATCCTCATCGCCGGCGCTGACCCACAGCCGGCCCAGCGAATCGGGACACACGCAAAAGACTGACGCGGGCAGCGCCTCCTCCACCACCGCCAGATTGGTATAATCTCCCCCATGCCAGCCGTCCAGGCCCGCACTCAGCGTCCCGATCCAGACCGTGCCGTTGGAATCCTGGCAGACCGATTTCGCCGCCGGCGCCGGTGTGGCATCGCCCGCGGTCATCGTGTGGAATTGGCGCTCGCGCAAACGCACCAGTCCTTGGGCTTCCAATCCGGCCCACCAGTTGCCCTCGTGGTCCTCGAAAAAACAATTCACCCGGTCTCCGGGAAAGCCGTCCCGGGAGGTGAGTTGTTGGAATTGGCCGGCGGCATCCGCATGGGCCAACCCGCGCCCAAAACTGTAAAACCACATGCCGCCGCGATGATCCTCCAGCACGCCGATCCGGCCCGGGTTGCCTTTGAAGAAACCCCGCGCCGCCTCCGGCTGCAAACGGCAGCAGCCATCAACCGCCAAACCTGCGTCCCCGTTGGCCACCAGCCAGATATGGCCGTCGCTCGTCGCGGCCAGCAAGGTAATCCCCAGTGGAGACGCCAGGTTGGTCGGTGTGTGGTTTTGAAAATGCGCTCCGTCCCAGACGGCAATCTCCCGGTCGGTGGCGGCCCACAGCCGGCCCGGCGGGTCGGTCAGCAGGCAGTCAACCCCCGCGTCCGTCAACCCGGCGTCTTCCGGCAGCCGTTCGAATCGGTCATTGATAAATCGCCAGAGCTGGCGGTTGCTGTCGCGGTACCAGAGCCGCCCCTGGCCATCTTCGCAGGCCAAGGCGGCGGTTCCCCGGCTCGGCGGGGTGAGCTCCTCCCAACCGGCACCCGCCGGCGCGTTCAGTGATTTCCGGAACAGCCCCCCGCGGCTGGTCAGAAAAATGACGCGATTCGAGGAAGAAGAAACCAGGGTCATCTCCGCTTCGGAACTGCGCGGGTTGCGGCGTTCGAGGGCAAAGGTGCCGTGGCGGACGGTGGTCAGGGAGCCATCGAGCGTGTTGATCCAGAGCGTGCCCTGGGAATCCAGAAACAGCTTCCGGATGCGGGCATGGGTCAGCTCCGGCGTGTTGGCCGGATCAAACGTGACAAAGCGCACGCCATCGAATCGCGCCAGCCCGTTGTAGGTGCCAATCCATAAATAGCCATCCGGTGTCTGGGCAATGGCCGTGACCGAACTGTCCGGCAGACCGTTCTCGGAAGTCCACACGTCGGTCGAATAATCGTCTGCCGGACCGGCTCCGGGCACTGAGGGGCCGAGGGCCAGGAGGGCGAGCAACAGCCCGCCGGCCGCGAGCCGGCGGATCCCGGCCGTTTGGGCCGGGGCGAAGATCGGCATTGAGGCGCGCATGATACGACGTTCGTTCCGCGGTTCGGCGGAATCGGGGAACGCAAGTGATGGTAGTGTGCTGTAGCCGACACTTCTTTGCAATGCCGGTTGCCGGATGAAGACCTTGAACTGCCCTCGCCCCGGCCCTCTCCCATCGAATGGGCAAGGGTGGCCGCAGGCCGGGTGAGGGTCTATGTCAGCCATCCGCTCGATAAACCTCTCGCTGTTATATCACACTACCGGTTGCGACGCGTTCAGAAGATCATAAAACACCGGGCTGGTGTTTTGCCGGGCAACCCTGTATCTAAACCCTTGCAATCAATCGCGTCTCATGGAACGGAGACAGTTTATGAAAAAAAATTTCACCCGGTGGTTCGCCCTGTTATTCACCCTGGTCATTATCCCGGGCGCCCTCGCGCCGGCCCAAACGACCAACGTCACGGGGGAGACCACGAATGCGGTCGTTTCCACCCCGGAAGCGACGAATGCACCCGAAGCCGCCTCGCCTCCGTCGAACACCATTCCGGTCCTGCGAATCAAGGCCGACCAGGTCACCGCGAAGGTCAGCCCGATGCTTTACGGGCTGATGACCGAGGAGATCAATTATGCCTACGAAGGCGGACTTTATGGCGAGTTGATCCGCAACCGCTCCTTCAAGGCCAACCCGACTAATGCGGTTTTCTGGGAGCCGTACGGGAACGCGGTCCTTGCGCTCGACACCAATCAGCCGCTCAATGCTGCGCTGAACGTGAGTTTAAAGCTGGACACGAGCAAAGCCTCCAAGAAGTCGCCCGTCGGCATCGTCAATGGCGGTTACTGGGGCATCGCCCTGCGGCCCAACACGACCTATCGCGCGTCGTTCTATGCCAAGGGGGAGCATTTCTCCGGGCCGCTGACGATCAGCCTGGTCAATGTTCCGAACCCGTCTAATGTAACAATCAAGGTCCATTCCTTGAACGGCAAAAATCCGGAAGAGTCCGAAACGGCGCAATGGCGCTCGGTTGCATTTACGAATGGCTCGACGGTGTCGACCGGCTGGGTGGCTTCGGTGAATCGCCCAGGAGGGAGATTTGATTGGTATCTTGGAGGTGGTTCCTCCGGAGGAATCCAGTTTCGGGTCGCCAGTGCCACCATTCCCAAAATCTCGGATAAGTGGCAGAAATACGAAGTGACGCTGACGACAGGCAATATCGCGCCGTCCAAGGACAATCAGCTGGTGATTTCCACAACTGATTCCGGCTCCTTCTGGCATCGGCACAGCGCAGTCTGGCTCCAGCAGGTCTCGCTTTTTCCGCCGACATACAACAACCGCTCGAACGGTAACCGGCCCGACCTCATGCAGCTCATGGCCGACATTCACCCGAAGTTTCTCCGCTTTCCCGGCGGCAATTATCTCGAAGGCAATTATATCTGGACCCGGTTCAACTGGAAAAACACGGTCGGCGACGTGGCCGGGCGGCCCGGACATGACAACGACGCCTGGGGCTACTGGTCCACCGACGGCATGGGCCTGCTGGAATTCCTCAACTGGTGCGAAGACCTGAACATGGAGCCCGTGCTCGCCGTTTATGCCGGTTATTCCCTCCGGCGCGACTTCGTCAAGCCTGGCCCTGACTTGGAGCCCTACGTCAAGGACGCGCTCGATGAAATCGAATATGTCATCGGCGACGCGAGCACACCGTGGGGCGCGCGCCGCGCCGCGGACGGCCATCCTGCGCCGTTCCCGCTGCGCTATATCGAGATCGGCAACGAAGACTGGTTCGACCGTTCCGGAAGTTATGACGGGCGGTTCACGCAATTTTACGATGCCATCAAGGCGATGCATCCCCACTTGCAGCTCATCGCCACGACCCCGGTGAAAAGCCGTCAGCCCGATGTGATTGACGAGCACTTCTACCGGTCGCAGCAGGAAATGGAAGCGCACGCGCACGATTACGACCAGCGCCCCCGCGATGGCAAACCCAAGGTGTTCGTCGGCGAATGGGCCACCCGCGTCGGCAGCCCCACGCCCAACATGGCCGGCGCGCTCGGCGACGCCGCGTGGATGACCGGCATGGAACGCAATTCCGACCTGGTTATCATGTCCTGCTACGCGCCGCTGTTCGTCAATGTCAGCGATTTCGGCAAAGGGCGTTCAATGCAGTGGAAGACAGACTTGATCGGCTACGACGCGCTCAGCAGCTACGGTTCGCCGGCCTACTACGCGCAAAAGATGTTCAGCACGCTCCATGGCAATGAGGTGCTGGCGACGGACTCGCAAAACCTCCCGACGTATGCCTGGCAGCCGCCGGCCCGGCGCAACCGCGGTGGGGTCGACCAACCGGCTCCGCCGCCGCAGGAGGTGCCCACGTTGTTTTTTGACGCGACCCGCGACCGGCAAAGCGGAACCATCTATCTGAAAGTCGTCAACCGCCAGGGCACGCCCCAAACCGTGAAGATCGAAATCAGCGGTGTCGCCGCGGTTGAACCGAGAGGCACGGCCACCGTGCTGAAGGCGAACAGCCCGGAGGACACGAATTCGATCCAGGAACCAACAAAGATCATACCCGTCACGGAGAAAACGGACGGACTGGGCACGGACTTCACGCGCGAATTCCCGCCTTATTCCATCACGGTTTTGGGATTACACGCCCAGTGACCGGTTCCCGCCGGTCAAGGCCCGGACGAGGCGATTGGCGATGCGAGGGTCGCCAGTTTTATTTTCAGATTCCGTTCGCCTTCAGGCAGGAGCGGTCTGATAATCTCCAGTGAATAAACTTAAGTTCATTTTCCATGACCAGGGGCATTGCCAATTTCGCATCCAAATCCGTCTGGCTTGGGCTGGCCCTGGTGGTGTTGACACCCGGAATTGAGCCCGCCTTCGGAGCGTTTGGGGTTACCAGCAGCGGGGGTTACTACACCGTGGATACCGGCGGCGGTCTGGTATTCAAGGTCAATCAAGCCAGCGGGGACATCACCTCCCTGAATTTCAACGGCACGGAATACCAGTCCACGAGCAAGAATTCACAAATCGCCTCCGGTCTGGGGTCGGCGACGGTGACCGCCACCACTTACGGCAGCAGTTATATCAAGATCACCATCTACAGCGGGCCGAATAATACGGTGGTGACCAACCTGACCCATTACTTGATGGTGAAAAACGGTGATCCAATCATCTACATGGCCACGTACGCCATCAACGAACCGAGCGTGGGGGAACTGCGCTGGATCACCCGTTTGCAGTGGAATAAGGTCCCCAACGGCCCGCCCCCATCCGACAACAACGGCAATACCGGAGCGATTGAAAGCTCGGACGTGTTCGGCTACGCGAACGGGCAGACGACCTCGAAGTATTACGGCCGGCATCGCGCCCTCGAGTTGACTTGCAGCGGGGCCACCGGCAGCGGCGTCGGCGTCTGGATGGTGTTCGACAATCGCGAAAGCAGTTCCGGCGGCCCGTTCTTCCGGGACATTGAAAATCAGGGCGACGGAGCCAACAGCGATCAGGAAGTTTACAATTACATGAACTCCGGCCACGAGCAAACGGAAGCCTGGCGGCTCGGAGGCGTGCTGTACGGTCCTTATGCGCTGGTTTTTACCACGGGCGCGCCGCCGGCCCTGCCGCTGGATTATTCCTGGATCGAAACCGGCGGGTTGAATTTGTTGGGCTGGGTTTCCGCCACGAACCGGGGAGCGGTCAAGGGCGTTGTGGCCGGCATCCCTGCCGGTTTCCTGGGCGTGGTCGGCTTTGCCAACACGAGCGCGCAATACTGGGCTGTCGTGGCGACCAATGGAACCTACACGACTCCACTGATGAAACCCGGCACGTATGCCGTAACGCTCTACAAAAGCGAACTGCCGGTTACCAACGGCACGGTGACGGTCAGTGCCGGCGTCACGAATATCTTGAACCTGGTTTCCGGGGAAGCCAGCCCGTCGTACATCTTCAAAATCGGCGAATGGGACGGCACGCCGGCCGGGTTGTTGAATGCGGGCAATATCATCAATATGCACCCACAGGATGTTCGCAATGCCAGTTGGGGGCCCGTAACTTATGTGGTCGGCAACAACTCGCCTGGAGACTTCCCCGCCATCCAAATGCGCGGCACCAACAGTCCCACCACCATTCTGTTCAACCTCACCGCCGATCAAATCGCCAATCTCACCCTGCGGCTCGGCATGACCTGTGCCTACAACGGCGGCCGGCCGCAGGTCACCATCAATGGCAATACCCGGCCTTATCCGGGCGCTTCCAGCCAGCCCAACTCGCGAAGCTTCACCGTCGGTACCTATCGCGGCAATCAGACCAATGAAACCTACACCCTCCCGTCCAGCACGCTGGTGGTCGGTCAAAATACGCTGACCATCAACCCCGTCAGCGGCTCTTCGGATCTGGGTCCCTGGCTCAGCGCCGGCTGGGTGTATGACGCGATTGAACTCGACGTTCCCAACACCGGTCCGGCGGCCCCGGCCGCTCCCGGCGACTTGACCGTTTCGGCGCTTTTCGGCGGCCAGCTTGAGCTGGCGTGGACGGACAACTCAGCCAATGAAGTCAACTTCTTGATCGAGCGGTCGCTCGATAATGCAACCTTTAGCCTGGTTGCCGCAGTGACCGCCGACGTGACCAACCTCACCGACACCGGTCTTTTGCCCGGCACGACTTATTATTATCGCGTCCGGGCGGGCAACGCCGGTGGCGATTCGGCTTACTCGGCCACCGCCAGCAACACGACCCTCCCGTTGCGTTTTACGGGCCTGACGGTTGCGCCCGCCGGACTGGTTTTCAGCGGCAGCGGCGGCGGGGCCGGCGAAACCTTCCGCGTCCTGGCCACCACGAATGTGACGGCGGCTCCGGCCTCTTGGCAGCCGGTGGCGACCAACCGGTTTGATCCCTACGGCTTTTTCAACTTTACCAACTCCTTCTATCCGGCCGACCCGCAACGATTTTATCTGATTCAATGGCCATGAGTTGGCGGCGCCACTCCATCCACGGGCGTGCGCTCGGCGTCACCTTTGACGGTCGCTTCGCGTCTAACCCCCAATGCCCTTCGCCAAACTCAACCGTCTGATATGGGTGCACGCGATTCTGGCGGTCGGAGCCGTGGCGCCGTCGCCCGCCAGCGCCGAGCCGCCGGTAACGCTCTCCGAAGGTGATTCCAGGTTCGTGCTCGACAACGGGCTGGTGACCGCGCAGGTCGCCAAGCGCTCCGGCGATTTAATTTCGCTGAAATACAAAAGCCTCGAGTTGCTGGAGGCCGGCTCCGGACATCCCTTCGGTTATTGGTCGCACGACGCCTCCCGGGGCCGGCATGAAACCCGCATCACGATTGATCCCCGAACGAATGGCGGCGCGCTGGGCGAGGTTTCGGTCAAGGGCATTTATGTGTCTCCCGCAGGGGGCGCTGGCGCCTTCGGCGGTTTCGGTCGCGGCGGCACGGCCTGCGACGTTGAAATCCGCTACACCCTGGCGCGCGGGCTGGCGGGCGTTTACACGTATTCAATTTTTGAGCACCGGACGAATTACTCGCTGACCGGCATCGGCGAGGCGCGCTTTGCGGCCAAACTCAATCCGGACATTTTCGATTATCTCAACGTGGACGCCCGGCGCCGCAAGATCATGCTCACGCCGCCGGACTGGCTGGCCGGGACCGAGTTGAATTTTCCCGAGGCGCGACGGCTCAGCACCGGCATTTACCGCGGCCAGGTTGAACACAAATACGATTACGCGGCGAATCAATTCGAAACCCGCGCTTACGGCTGGCTGGGCACGAAATCACATGTCGGGCTCTGGTTCATCAACCCGTCCGTCGAATACCTGAGCGGTGGCCCGACGAAATATGAATTGACCGGCCATCTGGACATCAGCGCGGAAGCCGCGCCGGTGCTTTTGAACTACTGGCGCAGCAGCCACTACGGCGGCGCCGTCTGTTTCGTCACCAACGGCGAGCCCTGGACCCGGGTGGTCGGGCCGTTCCTGATTTACTGCAATGCTGCGGAGACCCCGGATGCGATGTGGCAGGATGCACTGGCCCGGGCGGTGCAGGAACAAACGGCCTGGCCCTACGACTGGGTCGGCGGCGTGGATTACCCGCACCGAGCCGACCGTGCGACGGTCAAAGGTCAACTGGTTTTAAACGATCCGCCGGCGCCGAAGGTGAACATACACCACCTGCTCGTCGGGTTGACGGCGCCGGATTACCTGCCGCCGCGATTGAACCGCGGCTTCGGCGGCTTCGGCCTGTTCAGCCCGGCGGGTGGCGGCGAGGATGATGGCAACAACCAGCCCGGCGGCGGCTTGACCAATTCAATCGGGCACAGCGGTGAAATTGCCGGAGGCGATGAAACAAACCGGCTGGTAGTCTCCAACCGAGAGCGCAGCAACAACTACGGTTCTGGCCAGGTTGACACCAATCGTTCTCGCGGCGGCCGTTTCGGTCGCGCCGGCTTCGGCGGGTTTGGCGGGTTTGGCGGCCCGCGCGTCGTGGACTGGCAGAATGACGCGAAGCACTACGAATTCTGGGAGCGCGGCGACACCTCGGGACGCTTCATCATTCCGGCTGTCCGTCCCGGCACTTACACGCTGCACGCCATCGCCGATGGCGTCCTGGGTGAATTCGTCCTGACCAATGTCGTTGTGACCCCTGGCCAGACGCTGGACCTCGGCAAGTTGAACTGGCCGCCGGTCCGCTACGGTCGCCAGCTCTGGGACATCGGCATCCCGAATCGCACCGGCGCGGAATTCTTCAAGGGCGACGATTATTATCACTGGGGCTGGTATCTTGAATACCCGAAGCTGTTCCCGCAGGATGTGAACTACATCATCGGCAGGAGCGATTTTCGCAAGGACTGGTTTTTCGAGCAGGTGCCGCACAATCCGGATCCGAACAACGCCGACGGCCGCGGCCGGGGCCGCGAAACGACGTGGTCCATCACCTTCAACCTGCCGGAGGCTCCGAAGGGCCGCGCAACCTTGCGGCTGGCCATCTGCGGTGCGGGCACGCGCACGTTGATCGTGCGTGTAAACGGCCAGCCCGCCGGCACCGTCACCAATCTGGTTTACAACGCCACCATCAACCGGGACGGCATCGGCGGCTCATGGTCGGAGCACGACCTGGCCTTTGACGCGGCCTTGATGAAATCGGGGACCAATGTGATGCAACTGACCATTCCGGCCGGCTCGCTTACCAGCGGCGTCATCTACGATTACGTGCGGTTGGAGCTGGATGAGCACGCGTTGCCGCCCCAGGCCGGTGGATCCTGAAAAACTCCCCGGCCCGTCGCCGCCGGCTGCGGAGGACAAGTCGGCAATGATTTGCCGTTCGGCGATCAGCTCACACCCATGCCCAGCAGGAACTCGATGTTGGTCTTGGTCTTCTTGAGCTTGCCCAGCAGCAGTTCCATCGCCTCGACCGGCGGGACGCCGGTGAGCGCGCGGCGCAACAACACAATCCGGCTCAGTTCGTCCGGATGATAGAGCAACTCCTCCTTGCGCGTGCCGGAGCGTTCGATATTGATCGAGGGAAAGATGCGGCGGTCCACCAGCGCGCGGTCCAGGTGCACCTCCATGTTGCCGGTGCCCTTGAACTCTTCGAAAATCACTTCGTCCATCCGGCTGCCGGTGTCCACCAGCGCCGTGGCCATGATGGTGAGCGAGCCGCCCTCCTCGATGTTGCGCGCGGCGCCGAAAAACCGCTTCGGCTTGTGCAGCGCATTCGCGTCCACGCCGCCCGACAGGATTTTGCCCGAGTGCGGCTGGATGGTGTTGTAGGCGCGGGCGAGGCGCGTGATGGAATCCAGCAGGATCACCACGTCGCGCTTGTGCTCGATCATGCGCCGGGCCTTTTCGATGACCATTTCGGCCACCTGCACGTGGCGCTCGGGCGGTTCGTCAAACGTGGAGCTGATGACCTCCGCGCCTTTGCAGGTGCGCTCCATGTCGGTCACTTCCTCCGGCCGCTCGTCAATCAGCAGGATGAACAGGTACGTCTCGGGATTGTTCTTGAGGATTGCGTTGGCGATTTTCTGCATGAGCACGGTCTTGCCCGTGCGCGGCGGCGCGACGATGAGCCCACGCGTGCCCTTGCCGATGGGGCAGACCAGGTCGAGCACGCGGGTGTTCAACTCGTCGGCATTGGTTTCCAGGATGAACCGCTTGTTCGGGAACAGCGGCGTGAGGTTGTCGAAATGCGTCTTTTCCTTGGCCTTGTCCGGGTCCTCGCCGTCCACACCCTCGACCTTGAGCAAGGCGAAGAATTTTTCCTTTTCCTTGGGCGGCCGGATCTGTCCGGCGATGAGGTTGCCGGTTTGGAGGTCGAACCGGCGGATTTGCGACGGCGAAACGTAAATGTCTTCCGGGCACGGCAGGTAATTAAAGCTCTGGGACCGCAGGAAACCGAAGCCTTCGGGCAACACTTCCAGCACGCCCTCGGAGAACAGCACGCCGGCGCGCTCGGCGTTTTTCTGGAGGATGTGGAAGATGACCTCGTGCTTGCGCATGGTGCCGAAGTTTTCCACCCCCAGATCCTTGGCCATGTGGTTCAACTCGCTCATCTGCATCGCCTGGAGCTTGGCGATGTTGAGCGAGGTGACGATCTTGTCGCGCTGCGGGCCGCGGCGTTCCTCGGCCTTGGGCTCCTCGACTTTCGGCTCCTCGGCCAGTTCGACCGGCGTGGACGGCGGCTGGAGGGCGGCGGAGCCCGTGGGTTCCGGCGCCACGCTGGTTTCGACCGCGCCGTTGGTCAGCTCCGGCGATTCCTCCGGCGCCGGGGCCGCGGCTTTGGCCCGGCCTTTTTTGGTAGAGACTCTTGGCATAAATTCAATTGACTGGATTGACTGGATTTCAACCCCGGAGGGCGCGTCCTCAACGCCTTGGACGGTCGGCAACCGGAAAAGTTCAAATTGGATTTGTCAACCGAGCGTTCAAGGCGTCATGACCTCAATACGGCAGGGGAAATTTCGCAGTCAACTCAGGCACACGGTGGCGCAGCCCGGCCGCGCTGTCAAGCTGCTAAACCGTTTTTTTTCTTGGGCGCTTTCCGCCCTCGCCGGTGCTGTCGGGCGAACCGGGTACCGGATGGGAAACTGTTTATCCGTTATGCCCGGAGGCGCTTCGAGGGCGCCTTTGGAAAATTCTTGCGATAAGACAGTTTATGAATTCGTTGGTGGCCTGGCCAGATTCTTCACACTTTGCCAGCTACGACCTTGTCAATATGGCAACGGAAACTTCGCCGTCAGCTCGCGCACGCGCCCGCGGACCTTGTGCGCCGCCTCCACGTTTTTGAGGTCCTGCAGCACTTCGGAAATCATGTCCGCAATCGCCGCCATCTCTGGCTCCTTCATCCCGCGCGTGGTCACCGCCGGCGTGCCCAGCCGGACGCCGCTGGCCTGGAACGGCGAGCGCGTCTCGAACGGAATCGTGTTTTTGTTGACCGTGATGCCGGCCTCGTCGAGCGCGGCCTGGCAGTCCTTGCCGGTCAGGTTCTTCGCCCCCACGTCCACGAGCATGAGGTGATTGTCCGTGCCGCCGCTGACGAGGCGGTAGCCGTTGCGCTTCATGCCTTCGGCCAGCGCCCGGGCGTTTTTCACAATTTGTTCCTGATAGACCTTAAATGCGGGTTGCAGGGCTTCCTGGAAGCAGACCGCCTTGGCGGCGATGACGTGTTCCAGCGGTCCGCCCTGGATGCCGGGGAAAACCGTGGAGTCGATTTCCTTGGCGAATTTTTCCGGACACAAAATCAATCCGCCGCGCGGCCCGCGCAGCGTCTTGTGCGTGGTGGTGGTCACGAAATCCGCGTGTCCGACCGGGCTGGGATGCAACCCCGCCGCGACCAGGCCGGCGATGTGCGCAATGTCCGCCAGCAAATAGGCGCCCACTTCCCGGGCGATTTCGCCCATGCGCTTGAAATCGATGATCCGCGGATAGGCGCTGGCGCCCACGGTGATCATCCTCGGCTTGTGCTCCCGGGCCATTTGGGCGAGCTGGTCATAATCAATCCGCTCGTCGTCCTTGCGCACGCCGTAATGGACGATTTCAAAGAACTTGCCGGAGAAGTTCACTTTGTTGCCGTGGGTCAGATGCCCGCCGTGGCTCAGGTCCATCGTCAGCATCTTGTCCCCGGGCTTGAGCATGGCGAAGTAGACGGCCATATTCGCCTGGCTGCCCGAGTGCGGCTGGACGTTGGCGTGTTCCGCGCCGAAGATCTTTTTGGCGCGGTCAATGGCCAGCTGCTCGACCGTGTCCACATTTTCGCAGCCGCCGTACCAGCGCTTCTTCGGCAGGCCCTCAGCGTATTTGTTCGTGAGAACAGAGCCCTGCGCTTCCAGCACCGCCGGGCTGGTGAAATTCTCGCTGGCGATCAGCTCGATGTTTTCCTGCTGCCGCAGCCGCTCATGCTCGATGGATTCAGCCACGGCCGAGTCCACCTGGCTCAGGCGCAAGGCCGGCGCGGCGGAACGGGCATCCATTTTGTTGACCCGGCGCTCGTGGCGGCCGCCTTCGAATTTGGCGGCGATAAACGCGTCGAGAATTTTCCGGCCCACATCGGGCGAGGTGTTCTTGCCGCTGAGGCAGAGGATGTTCGCATCGTTGTGCTGGCGCGCCAGGGTGGCGGAGGTTTCATCGGCCACGAGGGCGGCGCGTGCGCCGGGCACCTTGTTGGCGGTCATGCTCACCCCGATGCCGCTGGTGCAGATGAGCAGGCCGAGCTTCGCCTGTCCGGCCGCCACTGCCTGGGCCACCGGCCGGGCAAAATCGGGATAATCGTCCGCCGGATCCTTGGTCCTGGCGCCAAAGTCGGCGACGCTCAGTCCGCGTTGTTGCAGGTGCTGTTTCAGCGCCTCTTTCAGTTCAAAACCGCCGTGATCCGCCCCGAGGGCGACGCTCGCGACGGCGGCCGGTTTGGCCCCGTGCGGGGCCGAGAGAATATCGTGTTGTTCCATAAATTTCAAAAGGGAGGCGATGCCGTGTTCGATCTGGTCGCGGCAGTGTTCATAAACCATATACGCGCTGCCAATCGGATCGGGGATGTCTTTTTCAAACTCCTCGAGCGAGTCATCAAACTCACGCAGCAGGAAGGTCTTTTCCGCCGCCTGCGGATACAGCAACGCGATGGCGTCCACGTGACTGCGGGTCATGCCGAAGATGTAATCCGCCTCCTGCAGGAGGTCCGTCGTCAACATCCGGCTGCGCTGGTTGGAGATGTCGATGCCCCGCTCGCGCATCGCTGTTACCGAATGCACCGTGGGCGGCTGGCCATCCACGGCTCCCAGACCGGCCGAGAGGACGCGAAACTCCCCCCGCCCGGCCGCCGCCCGGCGGAAGAGCGCCTCCGCCATCGGGCTGCGACAGATATTGCCGGTGCAGATGAACAAGATGGTTTTCATGCCGCGCAAAGACTCAAGTTGAGTGCTCTCGCGCCTGCCGTCAACCCGAAATCAGGGACGCGGTCCGCGGAGGGCCGCCAGCCCCTTGACGAGGTCCACCGCCCGCACCAAAACGGGATCGCGCAGCTGCGGCTTGGGCGGTAGGTCGGCAACTGTGGCAGCCGGACTGACGTCACTGTCGTCGTCGGCGCTCCGGGCCGGGACTTTCACCGGTCTCATCGATGCGGGAAGTCCGTTCGATTTCGCGTCCTTTTGTTTCTGCCGGACCAAGTCCGCCTCGCTGGTGCGGTCCACGAACGGCAAAAAGCTGTTGGTGACCGCTCTGGCCGCGTCGCCGGTCGGTTTTTTCGTGACATAAGGATTCCGCCAGAAGGCGCGTTCCTCCTCGGCTGCCACGTTCACGGTAATGTCGGGTTTCAAACTTTCCGTCGGATTGATTTTGCCGTCTGGTTTTGCCGGGGTGGTTGCGATCAACAGCCGTTCGCCGTCTTTCAAGACAAACGGCTTGAAAACCAGGGTGCTGCCGGCGGTCGTGTTGCCAAGGATCAATCCCGTGCCGGCTGAGCGCAGCGCCGCCGCCAGTGTTTCCGCCGCCCCGTGCGTCCCGCCGTTTACCAAAACGACCAGTGGCCCGCCAATCGGGCGGGAAGCTCTTTGGTCAGACAGAAGTGCGGCGACGGCCTGGGAGGCCCCGTAATCTTCCCCGCCGGCAAAGCGTAAATCCAAAACCGCCCCGGCGATGGTGTTCGACGCCGTCAAAGTCCGGCCGGTGTCGGCCAACTCGGCTGCCAGGCCGGTGGTGACCCGGTCCACGCGCCAATACACAACGTTGTTTTCGATGATGGCGGATCGGCTCAAGGCTTTTTCACCGGATCCGGGGGCCGTTCCGGTTGTACCTTCGCTGACGAGTTCGATCTGGCCGGGAAACTGTGCAATCAGGCCAGCCACGGCGGCGCGGTTCAGGCTGGCATCGGTGGCGCCTGGCAGGTTGGTCAGCAGCAATTCATAGACTTCCTTGAAATCCGGCGCCGGATTGGTTGCGTCCGCCCGCAAGATGCCGGGAGCGGCCAGCCAACCGGTCAACGCCAGGATGAAAAGGCACGGAAATTGTCGCGTCATGCAACACCAAAATGCGCGACAGAATCGCGAAAGTAAAGGCGTCAGGCATTGACGCTTTGCGATTTACGAATCCATCCATTCATCCCGGCTGGCGCGTATATAGTATATGGTCAATCGTAAATTTCTTGTCGGATTCCAAGCCTCGGCGGCGATATACTGGCAAAAGCATGACAAGCGATTTGGATTTGCTGGGGCAATTCAGCCGTGACCATTCGCAGGACGCCTTCACCGCGCTGGTGAATCGTCACTTGAACTTGGTCTATTCGGCGGCGCTGCGCCAGGTCCGTTCATCGCAACTGGCCGAGGAAATCGCCCAATCCGTCTTCGTCGACCTAGCGCGCCAAGCCGGCAAATTGGACAAGGCCACCGGCGGCTCGCCGGTTTTGACCGCCTGGCTTTACACGGTCACCCGCCGAACGGCGATTGACGTGGTGCGGCGCGAGTCCCGCCGACGGCTGCGCGAACAAATCGCCGTGGAGACGACGAATATGAATGCAACCTCCTCTGACTGGCAGCAAATAGAGCCACTGCTGGACGATGCGATGGCGGCGCTCGACGACACCGACCGCAGCGCCGTCCTGCTCCGCTATTTTGAAAACAAATCCCTCCGCGAAGTTGGCGAAGCGTTGGGAACTTCGGATGACGCCGCACAAAAACGGGTCAGCCGCGCCGTGGAGCGCCTGCGCGAATTCTTCACCAAACGCGGCGTCGCTGTCGCCGCCAGCGGCCTCGCCGTTTTGGTTGCTGCCAACGCCGTCCAAGCCGCGCCGGCTGGACTCGCTGCCACAATTTCGGCCGCCGCCGTTCTGGCCGGAACTGCTGTTTCCACTTCAACCGTCATCACTGCCACCAAAGCCATTGCCATGACCACCCTGCAAAAAGCCATGATCACCGCCACCGTCGTCATTCTGGCCGGAGGCGGAATTTACGAAGCTCGCCAAGCCACGCAACTGCGCGAGCGAAATCAGGTCTTCCAGCAAAAGCAAACCTCATTGGCCCAACAACTCGGGCAGTTACAACAGGAATATGCCGACATGAGCAATCGATTGGTCGCGTTACAGGCAGAAAACGCACAATTGAAATCTGGTCAGAACACGGCTGAACTGCTGAAACTGCGCGGAGAACTGGCGCGCCGCCAAAACGCGACAAACGATCCGGCTGATGGCGCCGCCAAATCGTGGTTGACCCGCGTGAATCAACTCAAGCAATACCTTGATCAGAACCCGCAGGCAAAGATTCCGGAACTGCAATTTGTGACCGAAGATGACTGGCTGAATGCCGCCCGCGGGAGTTTGAACGGCGATGCGGATTATCGCCGCGCCATGAGCACACTGCGAAGCGCCGGTGAACACAAAGTCGGGAACATGCTGCAAAAAGCGCTGAAAGCGTATATGCAGGCCAACCACGACCAGATGCCGACTGACTTGGCGCAATTGCAGCCCTATTTCGACTCGCCCTTGGACGATGCCATTCTGCAACGGTGGGAGATTGCGCCAGCGGAAACCGTCCAGAGCCTGAGACTCGGCGGAGATGTGATCATCACACAACGAGCGCCAGTGGATGAAGTGTTCGATATTCGCTGGGGCATCGGCCCCAATGGCTTCGGCAGCACGGATTTTTTATCAACGTCAACCGATACGTACAAAACGATGCAACCAGTGTTCGACGCCTACCGCGCAGCCCACAACGGACAATGGCAGGATAATCTCTCAGAACTCCAGCTTTACGCCACCACGCCGGAACAACAGGCGGCGTTACAGAAATTGATTCTGAAAAAAGCCGCTGGGAATTAGGCCCGAACTTCGGCCCCCGGCCGGTTCCTTAATTCCACGCGCCGGGTTTTGCCGCTGATGGTCTGGGGCAATTCCCGCACGAACTCGATTTCGCGCGGGTATTTGTAGGGCGCGGCGTTCTGTTTGCAGTGCTGCTGCAGCTCGCGCATCAAATCGTCGCCCGCCACCGCTTCCGGTCGCAGAATGACAAACGCCTTCACAAGCTGCCCGCGTACGTCGTCCGGCTTGCCCACCACCGCCGCGTCCAGCACTGCCGGATGTTCCAGCAGCACGCTCTCCACCTCAAATGGCCCGATCCGGTACCCGGCACTTTTGATCACGTCGTCCCGGCGCCCGATGAAATAAAAATAACCGTCCGGGTCGCGCACCGCGCGGTCGCCGGTGAGATACCAGTCGCCGCGGAACTGCCGGGCCATCTCCACCGGGTTCAACCAGTATTCCTGAAACAGCCCGACCGGACGATGCGGTTTCACGCGCACGGCGATTTCGCCCTCCTGGCCGGCGGGCAGCTCAATTAAATCGTCGTCGAGCAGCGCCACTTCAAAGCCCGGCGCCGGTTTGCCCATCGAACCGGGGCGCACTTCATGGCCGAGCGGGCGGAAGTTGCCAATCAACGCCACCGTCTCCGTCTGGCCGTAGGCCTCGTGGAGGGCCAGGCCGGTGGCGTCCTGCCACAGCTTCAGCACTTCGGGATTCAGCGGTTCCCCGGCGGTGACACAATGCCGGAGCCGCGGAAATTTCCAGCGCGACAGGTTCTGCCGGACAATCAACCGCAGCGCGGTCGGCGGGGCGCACCAGGTGCTGATGGGAAAGCGCGCCAGGACGTCGAGCGTCATCACCGGATCGAACTTGCCGTGGACATTGAGCGCGAACACGCACGCGCCCATCTGCCACGGGCCGTAAAAACTCGACCACGCGGCCTTACCCCAGCCGAGGTCGGAAATGTTCCAGTGCACCTCGCCGGGTTTGCAGTCGAGCCACAACCCGCCGGTGAGCCGGTGGCCGAGGCCGTAGCTCGCCTGCGTGTGCAACACCATCTTTGGGTCGCCAGCCGTGGCGCTGGTGAAATAAATGATGCCCGGATCATTGCTGCGCGTCGGCCCGGTTTGAAACGTTGTTTCCACTTTGCGCAAGGCGGCATCGAAATCAATCCAGCCCGAAGGCGCGTCGCCCACCGCCAGCCGGATGCCGTCGAAACCACCCACCTTGACGATGCCTTCAGCGTCGGTGATGACGGCCCGGATGCGCGCTGCCTGGAGCCGGTACGTGACGTCGCGCGGGGTGAGCAGCAGCGTGCCCGGCACCGGCACCGCGCCTAGCCGGATGAGGCCGAGCATGGCAATCCACCATTGCGGCACCCGCGGCAGCATGATGAGCACGGTTTGGCCGCGCCGTACTCCAGCCGACCGAAAGACATTGGCCGCCTTGGCGCTAAGTTCCGAAAGTTGGGCGAACGTGAATTTCTGTTCCGCGCCGGTTGCGGCGTCCACGCACCACAATCCCGGCGTGTCCGGCTGGATTTTGGTCCAGCGATCCATCACATCCGTGGCGAAATTAAAATGCTCAGGAACCTGTAATTCCCAGGAAGATGCCGGATCACTCTGAGCGCGGAGGGCCGTGAGATGGGTGCTCATTAAAACTTGGGCATTAATATCCCGAGGCCGGCTCGCGCCGTCAAACCCGATTTTCTTATCGTGCCAGCAATTGCTCCACTTAAAATCTGAAAATCTTTGTCGGATTTTCGCCCGGGCGGTTGTTTAATAGGTGAGATGCAGGAAAAGTCCGACCTCCAACTGCTCCGTGACTACACCGAATGTGGTCAGGAAGCCGCCTTCCATGAGATCGTTCTGCGTTATACGGATTTCGTGTATGCCGCCGCGTTGCGGCAGGCGGAATCCGCCGATCGGGCGGCAGACATTGCCCAAAACGTTTTCGTGGACCTGGCGCGCAAAGCCCGATCAGTTGCAGAACGATCGGGGGCAGAAGCTTCACTGGCCGGCTGGCTGCATCGAGCCACGCGCTACGCAGCACTGAATCATCTGCGCGACAACCGCCGCCGCGTCAACAACGAAAGGCAGGCCATGGAACAACTCCTCACCGATTCCGAACCCGCTGCGGATTGGGTGCAAATCCGCCCCGTGCTCGACGAAGCCCTCGACAGCCTGGGCGATGACGACCGCGAGGCTGTGTTGCTCCGCTATTTCCAGAACCAGGATTTCCGCGCTGTCGGGATCGCGCTCGGTATCAGCGACGATGCCGCACAAAAGCGAGTCAGCCGGGCTGTGGAACGGCTGCGTGAATTTTTCTTAAAACGCAAAATCGCCATTGGCGCCGGCGGGCTCGTTGCCTTGATTTCCGCCAATGTGGGGCAAGCCGCTCCGGCTGGATTGGCAGCCGCCATTTCCACCGCCGCGCTCGCCGGAACCGCCGTTTCAACCTCAACTGCAATCGCCGCCACCAAAATTATCGCCATGACCACTCTCCAGAAAGCCGTTGTCACCGCCACCGTCGCTGTTTTGGCCGCCGCCGGCATTTACGAAGCTCGTCAAGCCGCGCAATTGGGCGAAGAAAACCAAGCGCTCCGGCAACAGCAAGCGCCGCTGGCCGAACAGGTCCGGCATCTGCAAAATAATCTGGCGGACGCGACCAACCGGTTGGCGGACATGTTGGCGGAAAATTCGCGGTTAAAATCGAATCCAAATCAGACCGAGCTGTTGAAATTGCGTGGAGAAGTGACGCAATTGAAAACAGCCGCAATGCAAAAGAAAAGTGACCCCATTGAAGCTGTGGCAACCGCGCGGGCTGCAAAAGTGAATCAACTCAAGCAACGGCTGGAGCAAATGCCCAACGAAAGAATTCCCGAGCTTCAATATTTAACCGCTCAAGATTGGCTGCGAGGTGCGACTTATAGCGGTGATTTGAATACAGACGATGATTTGGACCGGGCTTTGAGCCAATTGCGACGCGATGCCAAACGAACGTTTGCTTATTCGATAGGGGAGGCTTTGGCTAATTATATTGCAGGCCATCGCGGACAATTGCCCGGCGACATCTCACAGCTGGAATCTTACTTCAATCCGCCGATTGACGGGACAATTCTTCAGCGCTACCAACTTTTGCGGGCGGGAAATTTAAGCGACATTCCGAACAATGAGCCATTGATCGCAGAAAAAGCGCCGGTCGACGATCAATACGACACGCTCTTCAACATCAGCGCCACCAGCTTTTCTTATCAAGGCACAGGAACCTCATGGGTGAACGGAAGCGGCAAAGGTGATTTTGGAACAAATATAACCGCGAAAATAAAGCCGTTTGAAAGAGAGAATTAAAATTGCGCCTTCGCCGCAATGTCCCGGCGGAAGTGCGCGCCGTCGAAGTGGATTTTCTCCACGGCGGCGTAAGCGGCAGCCTGCGCGGCTTTCAAATCCTTGCCGAGCGCGGTCACGCCGAGGACGCGCCCGCCGTTTGTCACGACCTGGCCATCCTTCAACGCCGTTCCGGCGTGGAATACTTTCGTTCCGGGCAGCGCGCCAGCTTGTGCCAGGCCGAGGATCGGCTCGCCCTTGGCATAATTGCCCGGATAACCGCCGCTTGCCATCACCACGCACACGCTCGCCATCGAACTCCACCGCAATTCCATTTTACCCAGCGTGCCGCTGACGCTGGCGTCGAGCAATTCCACCAGATCGTTTTCCAGCCGGGTCAGATAAACTTGCGTTTCCGGATCGCCAAAGCGCGCGTTGAACTCCAAAACCCTCGGACCGGCTTTCGTCAGCATGATGCCGGGATACAGAATGCCGCGGTAATCAATGCCCTCCGCCGCGCAGCCGCGCAGGAACGGTTCCAGAATCGTCCGGCCGGTGTCGGCCAGTTGCGCGTCGGTCAGGAACGGCGTCGGGGAATAGGTGCCCATGCCGCCGGTGTTTAACCCGCGGTCACCATCCAGCGCCCGCTTATGATCCTGCGACGTTGGGAACAGTTTCGCCGTTTTCCCGTCGCAAAGCGCGTGCAACGAGATTTCCATGCCCCCGAGGAATTCCTGCATGACAATTTTTGCGCCCGCCGCGCCGAAGGCGTGATTGACGAGGATTTCGTCAATTGCTTTGTGTGCCTCGGCCACATTCGTACAAATCAAGACGCCCTTGCCCAGCGCCAGGCCGTCGGCCTTGACCGCGCATTTGCCGCCGAGGATCTCCGCGAATTTTTTGGCCGCCGCCGGCTCGGCAAAGGTGCCGGATTTGGCAGTGGGAATGCCGTACTTTTCCATGAAATGCTGGGATAAAACCTTCGACGACTCAAATTGTGCGGCCCGTTGATTCGGTCCCCAGATGCGCAGGCCATGCCTCTGGAACAAATCCACGATGCCCAGCGCCAGCGGATTGTCCGGCCCGACGACGGTGAGGTCGGCTTTCTTCTCCTGCGCGAACGCGAGCAGCTTCGGCAAATCCTCCGCGCCGAGGTTGACGCATTCAACCGGCGCCTGGTTTTTCTCAAGCCGTTCTTGGGCGATGCCCGCGTTGCCGGGCGCGCACCACAGTTGCGTGACGTGCGACGATTGCGCCAGTTTCCAGACCAGCGCGTGTTCGCGGCCGCCTGAACCGATGACGAGAATTTTCATGGAAAACGTCCCCCGCAGCATACGACGCGCGCGCAAATTTTGGAAGAACAGGTTGGAACCGGGCGTAAGAAAAGCCGGGAGCAAAGATGCTCCCGGGACCCGCAGCCAAGGATGGCCGCGCAACGGCAATTACGGCGTCTGCAGCCGGTAGAACTGGGTGGGTGCGTTGGTGTAAACCAGGTTGGTCACGATGAACCCGCCGTTGGTGTCGAACTGGTTGGTGACGAGGTACTGCCACTGCGCCAGCGGTGTGGCGAGGTTGGTCGCGCTTAGAATGTAATAAAGTCCGCTGGCCGTCCCGCCCGAGCCCGTCAAAATCAGGTTGCCGTTGGACGGAATGACGGTGTCGAAGCGGGGCGGGGTGGTCGATGATGCCCGAACCACCAGTTTGAGCTGGCCGATGGTGTTGGTGTTGAGGGTGCCGGTGTAACCCGACGGCATACTGCCCATGGCTGGCAAAATTCCGCTCAGCGCCCCGCCGCAGGTGATCAGCGTGTACGTGTTGGTGCCAAACCCGGCCAGGGCGGCCACATTCAAGGTGCCGCCCAGCGCCAGCGCGCCGGACACGGCGACCTGGTCGCTGGCATTGGTGGCGCCCAGCTCGAAGTTCAGCAGCGCGCCCGCATTCAGTGTCAGGTTGTTGTTGATGGTCAACACTCCGACCCCGGAGCCCGGCTCCAGGGTGCCGCCGTTGTTCACGGTGACCGCGCCGCCGACGCCGCCGGCGCCGCCCAGGGCTCCGTTGTTATTGACGGTCAAGGCGCCGGTGGCTCCAGCCTGGTTCCCGTTCACAATCAAAGCGCCGCCGTTGATCGTGGTGGTGCCGGAGTAAGTGTTGGCGCCGGTTAGCGTCCAATCACCGTAACCTTCCTTGATGAGCGACGTGGTGCCCTGGATGAGCGCGGTGTTGGTGGCATCGGTTCCCAATCCGCCGACGCGCCAGGTCACGGCAGATTGTGTCCCGGCGCTGGAGCCGCCGCCGGCGCTGATGGTGATGCCGTTGCCGGACGCAGCGAATTCACCGATCGGGATGGTGGCGCCGGCCGTCGCCCGCGAATACATCAAAATATTGCTGCCGAGGTATAACTGGGCCTTCGGAAACCCGAGCGGATTAACCACCCGGAAGTCGTTGGTCACGGTGCCGTTGCTGAGGACATTGATCTTGCCGCTGAAATTGGTCCAGTTGCCGGAGATATCACCACGGACGTAAGTCACCACCAGATTTAACGTGCCGCTGCCGGAGAGGGTGCCGGCCAACCCGGGAGAGAGAAAGCGCTGCGGGACGCGGATCGTGCCGGTCTGGTCGGTGGGAACGAGCAGTGCGTTGGTGTTGCCTAAACAATCCGGCGAGCTGCTGCCGGTGAAACCGTTGAATTCCAGGGTGCCGCCGGCAAAGGTGATCGGTCCGTTGCCGAGCCCGACCAGGTTCACCCCGGCGCTGTTCAGGATGATTGTGCCGTTGCTTAAAATGGTTCCGCCGGTGTACGTGTTGGTCGTCCCGACGGTAAGTGAGCCGGCGCCGGATTTGGCAAGCACCAGATTGCCGCCCAGGCCACCCGCACCGGCGAAGGTGTAGTTCCTTGTTCCCGTGACCATGACGGAACCGGGCAGCAGGTTGGTGGAGAGATTGATGCTGGGACTGTTCGAGCCGGTGTTGTCAAATGTGACAAAGGCCGTGTCCACGTACAGCGCCGGCGTGGCCCCGTTCAACCAATTGGTCGAAACACCCACGTCCCAGATATTCAACGAACCGTCGCCGCGCCAGGTCAACGAAGGCGGCGTCGCGTAAGTCGTGGCATCGGCGGGGTTGGAGTAGCCGGAGGCGCCGGCCAGGTTGGTGCCCCGCACCCGGTAATAGTAGGTGGTTGCCGGCAGGAGGCCGATGTCGGCATAGTTGGTGACGCCGGCAGCCAACGACGCGATCTGCACAAAGGTCACGGCGTTGATGGAGCGCTCGACGAGAAACCGGTTCTCGTCGGTCGAATTATCCCGCCACGCGAGATTGATCTGGGCCGCGCTGACGGCGTTGGCCGTCAGATTACCCGGCGCCGCCGGTGGTGCAGCCGGCACCACCGCAAGCAGGGCAATCATGCCCGGTGGGTTGGTGAGGGTGACGAACTGGAGAAAACTGCCGCTTAAGGTCAGGTTGCTCAGCCCTCCTGCAAGCGTGCCAGTGTATTGGAACAACGGGTAAAGGCCGGTGCCCAACGAGCCGTCGGGTTGGTTGATCGCGATGATATTTGTCCCTGACAGGCTCAAGTTCCCCACGATCGTGACGCAATCATTGGATTTGGTGGTGCCGGCCGGGTCGCTGGAAAGATCGAATTGATTCACGACGGCATCCAGTTCAGTCAGGGTGTTCGTCACAATCAACGTGCCGATGGCATTGGTGCCCGGACCCACGACCAGGCCGGTGCCGCGCTGCAGCGTCAGGCCCTGTCCCAGCCGTCCCGTGCCGCCGATTTGGGCCGGACCTTCGACCGCTTCCCGGTTCTCGACGGTGACCGGGCTGCCGGCCAGGATGCCATTGACGGTCAGCGTGCCGCCGCTGACGAACGTGCCTCCGGAATAGCTGTTGGTGTTGTTGAGGATCAACCGGCCCGGGCCAATCTTGGAGAGCGTCATGGCGCCGGTCAGCGATCCGCTGCCGGAGAAGGTGTAGTTGGCGGGCGAAAAAACGGTGACCTTGGCCGGAGCCAGCGCGGCGGCGAGGTTCACCGTGGGATTGTTCGATCCGCGCAAGTCAAACAGCACCGAGTTGCCTTGGGCAAAGGTGGTCGGGGTGTTGTTGGTCCAGATCCCGTTCACGAACCAGTTGCTGGTGCTGATGTCCCAGGTGTTCCCGTTGCTGCCCCCGCGCCAGGCGAGGTTCGCGTCGGAGACGGGCGGGCGTGGCGGCGGCGCCATGCCTGGACCGAGGTAAAACCCGGGGTGCGGCGGCTGGTTGTACGCCACGTTCTGCCAGGCGATGGCCAGGCGGTATTGCGGGTCGTGCATGAGGGTGTAGAACCGGTTGGTCGCCATGACCGTCGAAACGTAAATGCGCAAGGCACTGCTGTCGGCTGTCCGCCAGATGGCTTCTTCGCGCCAGTCGCCCAGGATGTCCGCCGTCAGACAAGGGGTGGCCTTGGTGGAATTATTCGCATAGCAGCCGGAAGCCGAAAGCAAGGTCGCCGTGCCGCTGCCGGTCCACTTGTCAATGTGGGGTGCCCCGGTCGAGCCGCCGTCGTTGTTGCTGCCGTCGAGCAGCTCGCGGGCGACGTCGGCGTCCCACCAGATGGCGAAATTGACGGAGCCTTTGCTGGAGGACACCTTCGCGCCAGTCGTGTCGTAAGTGCCGTCGGTGGCGGAAGACCACAGCCAATAACCGGTGCGCGTCGTGTCAATGGGCGAAGCCAGGCCCCGGCCGGTGTCACCCGTGCCGGGGTAACCCCATAAGAGTGCGCCGGTGCGGGCGTCGCGGTATTCACCGCCGCCCACGCTGGAGGGGTTTTCATGTACGTCCCAAACCTCCAGGCCCGGCCGGTTCGGATCCAGGTCGGACAAATGCATGGCATCGCCGTGGCCCCACCCGGTGGTATAAAGTCCCTGGCCGTTGTCATCAATCGCGCAGGCGCCGTACACGATCTCGTCCTTGCCGTCACCGTCCACATCGCCGACGCTCAGGTTGTGGTTGCCCTGGCCTTCGTAGCCGCTGTAGCCGTTGGTGGTGTCGAAGACCCAGCGTTGGGTGAGCTGGCCTTGGCGCCAGTCCCAGGCCGCCAGCACCGCCCGGGTGTAATAGCCGCGGCACATCACCAGGCTGGGGCGCACGCCGTCGAGATACGCCACACAGGCGAGGAAGCGGTCCACGCGATTGCCATAGCTGTCGCCCCAACTGCTGACGTTGCCGCGCGGCGGCCAGTAGTTGGTGGTGACCAGGGCGGCGCCGGTCTGGCCATTGAAGAGGGTGAGGTATTCCGGCCCGGACAGAATGTAACCGCTGGTGTTCCGGTAATCGGCGTTGGGGTCGTCGCCGGGCATGATGACGTTATTGCCCTGGCCGTCCACGGTTCCGGGCGCAGTCTTGCAGGCGACCTCGGCCTTGCCGTCGCCGTCGAGGTCATAAACCATGAACTGGGTGTAATGCGCCCCAGCCCGGATGTTTTTGCCCAGGTCAATCCGCCAGAGCCGGGTGCCGTCCAATTTGTACGCGTCGAGATAAACATCGCCGGTGTAGCCACTCTGCGAATTATCCTTGGAATTCGAAGGGTCCCATTTCACCACCAACTCGTACTCGCCGTCGTCGTCCAGGTCACCCACGCTGCAATCGTTGGCCCGGTAGGTGTAATTGACCCCGTCCGGCGTGGTGCCGCCGGCGGGGATTTGGAGCGGAACGGAAAGATACGCCTGCACCGGCGCATTGGCCGCCAGGCCGAAGGCGCCGCTGGGCGCCCCTTCGATGCCATTGGTGACCGGCCGGACGTACCAGGCATTCGATTGGGTCAGCGTTGCGCCCGTGTCCACGTAATTGCAGGAATTGGTCAGGAGTGAACTGTTGACCTTGACGGCCGCACCGCCGTTGGGGACGCGGTAAAGATCGAACCCGAGTTCATCAGGATCGGAGCCCAGCATCCGCCAGCTCACGTAAACGGAAGAGCTGTTGGTGCGGAGGGCGACGACGCCCCGGCCCAGGGTTTCCATCTGGCGTTGGGCAAAGGCCCCGCTGCCGGTCAGCAGTAAAGCCAGACCCAGCGACAATCCCTGCCGCAGCGAATGACGTTTGTTCATAAATCAACCCTGACAAATTAACGCAGGGCGACATTTTGGGATAGTCACCAGAACTATGGATGCGCCGGGACCGCAACGGATTTTGATTTGCTCTCGATTGCTTGCGAGCCGCGTGCCAATATTTGCCGTGTTCAGACCGCTGATCGTGGTTGGGCAACGTGACACCGGGCGGTCGCGGGGTTCAGAGCCCCGGTTCAGGCGGTGAGAAGAGGCAAGCGCCGGTTGACCTCGGCCCGATAAACCGGTATCAAGAGTTCTGTTATGGACGTTTTAATGCTATCGCGCATCCAATTTGGGGCGACCGTGGCGTTCCATTATCTGTATCCGCCGTTGAGCATCGGACTTGGAGTGATGCTCGTCTGCATGGAAGGGCTCTGGCTCAAAACCGGCAAGCCGATCTACCATCAGATGGCGCGGTTTTGGACCAAGGTGTTTGCCCTGACTTTTGCCATCGGCGTGGCCACAGGCATCGTGATGGAATTCGAGTTCGGCACCAACTGGGCGACGTATTCGCGCTACGTGGGCGACGTGTTTGGCAGCGCGCTGGCGGCCGAAGGCATATTCGCGTTCTTCCTCGAATCCGGATTTCTGGCGGTGCTGCTGTTCGGCTGGGACAAGGTCGGCCGGAAGCTCCATTTTTTCTCGACCTGCATGGTCTGCCTGGGCGCGCATTTCAGCGCCATCTGGATTGTCGTGGCCAATTCCTGGATGCAGACGCCCGCCGGCTACCACATTGTCGGCGAAGGTCTGAAAGCGCGGGCCGAGGTCAGCAATTTCTGGCAGGTCGTGTTCAATCCGTCCATGGTGGACCGGTTGTTCCACACCCTGTGCGGGGCGTGGCAGGCGGGCGCATTTCTCGTCGTGAGCGTCAGCGCCTGGTATCTACTGAAAAAGCGGCACCAGGATTTTGCCCGCGCGTCGCTGCGGGTGGGGTTGATCGTGGCCCTGGTGGGTTCGTTCCTGCAACTGGTCAGCGGGGACGTCAGTGCGCGCGGGGTCGCCCAGAATCAGCCGGCCAAGCTGGCCGCCTTCGAGGGACTTTACCATTCAACCTCCAATGCGCCGCTGACCATCATCGGTTACGTGGACGAGAAGAATCAAAAAGTGGTCGGGCTGAAATGGCCGGGACTGCTAAGTTATCTGGTCAGTTTTAACACCCAAACGACGGTGATGGGGCTCGACGCCTTTGCGCTGGAAGACCGGCCGCCGGTGCCGGCGTGTTTCATGTTCTTCCACGGCATGGTCGGCATCGGCTTCGCCACTTTCGCCATCGCCGTGGCGGGCTGTTTTTATCTCAGGCGCGGCACGCTCGGGGAAAAACGCTGGTTGCTCTGGATATTGATTTTCTCCGTGCTCGGCCCGCAAATGGCCAATCAGCTGGGCTGGTTCGCCGCCGAGGTCGGCCGGCAGCCGTGGATTGTCTGGCACGAATTGCGCACGTCCGCGGCGCTGTCGGCGGTCGTCCAGGCCAACGTGGTGCTGGCGTCGCTGATCCTGTTCACGTTCATTTATTTCCTGCTGTTCGCCGTGTTCATCTACCTGCTCAACGACAAAATCCAGCACGGGCCGGATGAACAGGATTTGACACCGTCCGGCAAGCTGGCGCTGCCGATAAAAAATGACTAATCACTAAATCCGAATGACTAACGAATACGCAGATGTTTCGATGACAAATAATCCCGACTTGGTCATTCGGCCATTCGTCAGTATTTCGTCATTAGGGCTTAGGAATTCGTCATTTGCCACCCGAGAAAGCCATTTCACGCTATGAACTTAGATTTGAACACCATCTGGTTCATCCTCGTCGGCGCCTTGTTCACGGGGTACGCCCTGCTCGATGGCTTCGACCTGGGCATCGGCGCGCTGCACCTGTTCACCAAGGACGACAACGAGCGGCGCGTGATGCTCAATTCCATCGGACCGGTCTGGGACGGCAACGAAGTCTGGCTGGTCACCGGCGGCGGCGCGCTCTTCGCCGCGTTTCCGAACGTGTATGCGACCGTGTTCTCCGGCTTTTACCTCGCGTTGATGCTGTTGCTGGCGGCGCTGATTTTCCGCGCGGTGGCCATCGAGTTTCGCAGCAAACAGCCGATGCGCTGGTGGCGGCAGATGTGGGACATCGGTTTTTCGGCCGGCAGCGTGTTGTCCGGCCTGCTGCTGGGGGTGGCGCTGGGCAACATCGCCTGGGGTATCCCGATCGACGAGCGCGGCGAATTCGCCGGGACCTTCCTCGGCCTGCTGAAGCCGTATCCGCTGCTGGTCGGCGTCACCACCGTGGCGCTGTTCATGATGCACGGCGCGATTTACGGCACCATGAAGACCGAAGGTGCGCTCCACGACAAGCTGCGCGCCTGGGCCAGGCGCTGCATCATCTTTTTCGTGATCTGCGCGGTGACGCTGACCATGGCCACGCTGCTTTACGTGCCGCATCTGTCCGCACGCGTGCGGGAATACCCTGAGCTCTTCAGCATCGCGCTGCTGAACATGCTGGCCATCGCCAACATCCCGCGCGAATTCCACCACGGCCGCGACTGGCGCGCGTTTTTGTCGTCGTGCGCGGCCATTGCCTCGCTGATGGCGCTGTTCGCCGTGGACATTTTCCCGAACCTGGTTTACAGCCTGCCGAATCCGGACAACAGCCTGACGGTTTACAATGCCGCCTCATCGCCGAAGACGCTGGGTATCATGCTGATCATCGCCTGCATCGGCGTGCCGGTGGTGATCGCCTACACCTTCAGCATTTACTGGATCTTCCGTGGCAAGGTGAAGCTGGACCGGATGAGCTACTGAACCGCAGATCATGCGGATGGCTGCGAATTAAAAGCGCCCAAAACCCCAACATCCAAGCACCAGAGAAACTCCAAGCATCAAGCTCCAATCCCAAAACGGACGTTGCGATGTTTGATGTTTGGACGTTGGAATTTCTCTGGAGCTTGGCGCTTGGAATTTGGGTATTTCCTCACTCCACCCGCGCCTTGCCCCTGCCTTTGACCACTTCCCCAATCAGCCAAGCCTTGTGCTTTTGAGCGCGGATGAATTTCAGGATGGCATCCGCCTGACTCGCCGACACGATGGCGACCATGCCGATGCCCATGTTGAATACCTGGTAAAGCTCGGCGTCCGGCACGCGGCCTTTGGCCTCAATCAATTTGAAAATCGGCAGCATGTCCCATGAACCTTTCCGGATTACCACGTCGCAATTCTTTGGCAGCACGCGCGGAATGTTGTCCACGAACCCGCCTCCCGTAATGTGGGCGAAGGCTTTGATTGGATGTTGGGCGTTGAACGTTGAATGTTGAATGTTGAACTTTTTCAACAAGGCCTGCACGAGCGGGCCGTAGCTGACGTGGACTTTCAACAACTCTTTGCCAATTGTGCCTTTCAATCCCGGCACGCGGCTGGCCGGCTTCAACCGCATCTGCTCGAAGAAAATTTTCCGCGCCAGCGAATAGCCGTTCGTGTGGAGGCCGCTTGACGCGATGCCGAGTACGGCGTCTCCTGCCCTCACGGTTTTCTGGCCGTTGAGCATCGTTGATTTTTCGACGATGCCGACAATCGTGCCGCTGACGTCGTATTCGCCTTTCTGGTAAAAGCCGGGCATCTGGGCGGTCTCGCCGCCGATGAGCGCGCAACGATTCTCCGCGCAGGCGCGGGCGAAGCCGCGAATGATTTCGGTGAAGACGTGCGGCTCAAGCTTGCCGGCCCCGAGGTAATCCAGGAAAAACAGCGGCTCGGCACCCAGCACGGCAATGTCGTTGACGCAATGGTTCACGAGGTCGGCGCCGATGGTGTCGTGCCGGCCCATGGCAAAGGCGATTTTGAGCTTGGTGCCGACGCCGTCCACAGACGACACGAGCACCGGCTCGCGGTATTTCTTGAGGTCGAGCGCGAACAGGCCGCCGAAGCCGCCGACCTTGCCGAGCACCTCGCGGCGGTGCGTGGAGGCGAGCAATTGCGGCAGGGTGGCTTTGACTTGGTTGCCCAGAGCAATGTCCACGCCGGCGGCGGCGTAAGCCTTTGGTTTCATGCGGCGGGGATTTAACCGGGAAAGGGAAATGCGGGCGAGAATATTCGTTTAACCCGCTATTGGTGCTTTATTGGTTCTAATGCGAACAGCTTTTCGCACGTCGGACATGGAACCGTCTGTCCCGTTCCTTCCGACGGATATTCAATCGGCTGGCCGCAGTTCGGGCACTCGCATTTGAGAAATACCGCCATTTTATAGCGCCATAGGCGCGACATCTTTGTAGTCTGCCATCCAAATCAATTCAAGCTCCGTCAGGAGCGGCACATTCTACTCGATTTCCAGACGATGCCGCTCCTAGCGGAGCTTGGCTGGAATTGGAACGACGGAACTACAGAGATGCCAGCCCTGACGGGCCTTTGTCCAAAAGCTTGGGGAAATTTGGACTGCGGTGGCAAGTGAAGCGCGACACCGCTTTGGAATACAGCGGATCAATTGCATAATTAGCCACCACAAAAGCGCCGTCGCCGCTCCGCTTTGCCGGCGCACTCCAAAACCCAGTGAAACGAAATCGAATTGCGCTTGGGCGGGGTTGCGGCAGAATAGCCGGATGAATTTAGACGCCCTTTATTCCGAATTGACGCTCAAAACCAATGCCAAGCTCGCGTTGCTCGTGATGGACGGGCTGGGCGATATCGCCACCAAGGAACAGAATTATCTCACGCCGCTCGAAGCGGCGGCTACGCCGAATCTCGATAAACTTTCGAAGGATTCCGCACAGGGCCGGATGATTCCCGCCGCGCCGGGCATCACTCCCGGCAGCGGGCCGGGCCACCTCGGCCTGTTCGGCTATGACCCGCTGGAATTCCAGGTCGGACGCGGCGTCATCGAGGCGCTCGGCCTCGGCGTGGAGCTCCAGCCCGGCGATGTCTGCGCCCGTGCCAATTTTGCCACGCTCGACGCCAAGGGCGTCGTCACCGACCGCCGCGCCGGACGCATCCCGACCGAAACCTGTGAGAAACTGTGCAGAATGCTGTCCGCCAAAATCAAAAAAATCGGCGACACCCAGATCATCATCCAGCCCGGCAAGGAGCATCGTTTTGTGGTCGTCTTCCGGGGCCCGGGTTTGGAGGGCCCGCTCACGGACGCCGACCCGAACCGCGAGGGTTTTGCCATCCCGACCGTCCATCCGCGCGATGATAACAATGCCGGACAAAGGAAAATGGCCGGGCTCATCGCCGAATTTTACAAGGCAGCTCTGCCGGTCATCGCCAAGGAAAAGCCGGCCAACGGTTTTCTCATGCGCGGGATTGCGCATCAGCCGCACATCCCGCTGTTCGAGGAACGCTACCAATTGAAGCCCGCCTGCCTGGCGGTTTATCCGATGTACAAGGGCCTGGCGCAGCTCGTGGGCATGAAAAAAATCGAAGGTCCGGCCACCATTGCCGAGCAATTCGAGCGTTATGTGAAGGAATACAACAACTTCGATTTCTTTTTCATCCATTACAAGTACACGGACAAGTACGGCGAGGACGGCAACTTTGCGGCGAAGAAGAAGGCGATCGAGGATTTCGATGCCGCGCTGCCGATTTTGCTGAAGAAGAGGCCGGACGTGCTGGCCATCACCGGCGACCACTCGACACCGTGCGCGGTCAAGGGCCATTCGTGGCATCCGCAACCGCTGCTGCTCCACTCGGCCGTGAGCGGCTCGGACAAGCTGGAACGATTCACCGAAACCGGCGCCAACCAGGGCTCGCTCGGCGTGTTCGCGTCGAAATATCTCATCCGCCTGATGCAGGCGAACGCGCGGATGTTCGACAAATTTGGCGCATGACAATCCTCCTCATCCTCGATCTCATTCTCATCCTCGCACTGGATGAATGAGGATGAGGATGACGAAGAGGAAGATTAAATTTTAATGAACCTGCCCAACAAGCTGACGGTGTCGCGCTTTGTGCTGACGGCACTGTTCTTGTGGGCTCTGTTCTCGCCGCTGCGGTTCAACGACACACTGGCCCTGATTTTTTTCTGCGTGGCGAGCATCACCGATTACTTGGATGGAAGCATCTCGCGCCGGCGGGGGTTGGTCACCAACTTCGGCGTCCTGATGGATCCGCTGGCGGATAAGGTGTTGGTCTGCTCCGCGTTTATCGCGTTTGTGGAAAGCACGCACCTGAATCCGGCGGCGCCGGTCAAGGTCGCGGCATGGATGGTCATTATTATTGTCGCGCGCGAGCTGGCCATCACCGGCATGCGCCTGCTGGCGGCGTCAAAAAAAATTGTTCTGGCGGCGGAAAACCTCGGCAAAATCAAGACGATCCTCCAGATCGTCACCATCATCGCGCTGCTCATCACCGATGCGGTTAACGAATGGGTGCCGTGGTTGCAAAACCTTTTCCAGCCGTGGGTGGCCGGTTTCGCGCGAATTTGCCTGTGGCTGACGGTGGCGCTGACGGCGGTGTCGGGCCTGGTATATCTGTGGCGCAACCGCGGAATCTATCTGAGCGACGCCTGAAAACAAAGGTAGAAGGCAGAGTGCGGAATGCGGAATGAAAACGTGAATTTTGCCTGAGGTTGATTTCTACCTTCTGCCTTCTTCCTTCTGCATTCGTTTAGCGGTGCGCCGCGAGCGGCAGCGTCTGGCCGGCGTTGGCCGATTGATAAACCGCCGGCTGCAATCCCGCCAGCGGGTCACTGTGCTTGTGGTGGCGGCCAACGAAGAGGATGGCCAGCGCCACCGCCAAAACTGCGGTGCCGGCCACCCCGATCTTCCAGTTCAATTTTGAGAGTTGAAACATCAGGCGATCAACCGGCGTGTTGGACACTTCCGTCAGCGGCGGCGGCTCGCTGAATTTTTCCGTGCGGCCCAGCTCGGCTTCGAGCGCCGCCATGATTTGCGGCACAGCGAGCTTGAGCACCGTGGCGTAATTTTTCACCGAGCCGCGGATGTAAATCGGCGCTGAAAACACATTGAAATTCCCCTCCTCCAGTGCGCGGAGGAGGTCGGTGCGGATTTTCGTGGCATCCGCCACCTGCTGGACCGTGAGTTTTTGGGATTCGCGGGCGGCACGAAGTTGTTCAGCGACCGTTGGCATAATTTGATTTTTCAATGGTTTGGGGCAATTAAGCAATCCAAAAAGCACGAAACAAGCCAGTTTCTTTGGTCTTCAACGGATTTCCATATCGGTTGAACCTTTTCTCGCCTCCGGCATTCTTCCGGGTGTAAATGCTGGTGGTGGCTGAACGCGAACATCTGCCCGTGCCACAAGCCAAAGCCGGGGTACCGGAGGCTTGGGACACCCTCTTCCGCCGCTACCAACTGCCGCTCTACGTTTATGTTTTTGAACTGGTGCATGACGAACAGGCGAGCCTCGATCTGGTGCAGGAAACGTTTATTGCCGCCGTCCGGCACATCGGCAGTCTGCGCGACGACGCGAAATTCGGGAGCTGGCTCTTCGGCATCGCGCACCAGAAATGCATTCAGCGGTGGCGGAAGCAGGACCGCGAAGACATGTTGCGCGCGGAAATATCCGACGAAGCTGTACGATCGGCAGACAGTCCCGACGAACTGCTGCTGCGACGGGAACAAGAAGATGAATTCATGCAATCGTTGAACCAGCTATCGCTACCGCAACGCTCGGTGCTGCTGTTGCATTATGTCGAGGAATTCTCGCTCGAAGACATCGCCGATATCACCGAAACGCCGGTCGGCACGGTCAAGTCCCGGCTGCATTACGCCAAAACAGCGCTTCGGAAGTTGATGGAGGAGAAATATGAAAACCCCGCGTGAAATTTTATTGGATCGGCACCGCGCCGCCGAGCCGAAGCTGGAGGCAATCCGGCGCGAAGTCGTGGCTGCGGAATTCCATGGTCCAGGACGGGTTTCGAGCGTGTCCCCATCTGAAAGCCTGAAGACACCAGAGACAGGCAAGATGCCTGTCCTGCTCTTGATCTGGCGCGAAGTGATCTGGCCGTGCCGCCGGATCTGGACCGGGCTGGCGGCAGTCTGGTTGTTGATCCTGGCCGTGAATCTTTCCATGCGCGATCCGGTGAGCAACATCACGGGAAAACCGGTCCGTTCAGGCGCCGTGATGATCAGCTGGCAAACCCAGCAACGCTGGATGAGCGAATTGCTGACGGAGCGTCCAATGCCACCGGAGGCCGACCGCCCCCGAAACGTTGTCCCCGGCCCGCGCACGGAAAGTTCTGCTCCAACTGCGGTTTGACTATGAATGATCGACCTGAAAAAAAATGGCGCTGGCGGCTGATGCGCTGGGGATTACTCGGGCTGGCTATTCTGGCAACTCTGATTGCCGTTTTGATCACCGAAGAAAACTGGCGCGGCAAGCGCGATTGGGAAGCCTACAAACGCGAGGCCGAGGCGCGTGGCGAGCGGTTTGACTGGCTGGCGTTCGCGCCAACCAACATTCCCGAGGACCAGAATTTTGTAAAGGCGCCGGTCTTTTCCAATCTCTGGGCCATGGAATGGGACGCGCAAGCGCAGGATTGGAAATCCAATACCTCCAATACAGCGGATCGTCTCAGAATGTTTCCCTATCGCCACGACGGTGGTTGGCCAACCAATGTTGACGGAGCGTGGGACCGCGGACGTTTGAGCCGACTGGAAGGCTGGCAGGATTATTACCGCAGCGGTGCGACCAACGGCGTCGGTGAATTTCCGGTTGCGTCGCAGCCGCAGTCTCCCGCCGCGGATGTGTTGCTGGCGCTGAGCAAATTTGCGCCGGCCATCGAGGAGTTGCGCGCCGCGAGCCAGCGACCCTGTTCCCGATTCGGGGTCTTTTCCGCCGATGACACGCAAGGATTCGGTCTGTTGACGCAATATCTGGTCAGACTGAAAGGCTGTGCCCAGGTCCTGCAGTTGCGCGCCATCGCCGAGTTGAACGACAACCAGAGCACGCAGGCGCTCGACGATATCCGGCTGCTTCTGCGCCTCGGCGACCTGTTGCGGCAGGAGCCGTTGCTGATCGAGCATCTCGTTGGCATCGCCATCACGGCCATCACCCTCCAGCCGATTTACGAGGGCCTGGCACAGCATCGCTGGAATGACGCCCAGCTCGCCGAACTCGAACGGATGCTCGCTGCGGAGGATTTTCTGGCCGATTGCCGGCGCGCCTTGGGAGGAGAACGGACGTTCGCGATTGATTTCTTCGAAAATGAAAGAATCAGCGGCGAATACAAAACGGTGGAGGTCATCAATGGCAAACCAAAAGCCGTCACGATCAGCATGCGCCTGATGCCCAGCGCCTTTTTTTATCAAAACGAACTCGCGTGTGCGCGGGGGATCGACCAATCCCTTTTGCCGCTGGTTGACTTGACCAATCGGATGGTTTCCCCGACCGCGGTTCGCCGGACCGAAGCCGAGTTGAAACGCGAGGCGCAGCATTTTTCGCCCTACAAAATTCAAACCTTCTTAACCCTGCCGGCCGTAATCCAGAGCATAATGAAATTCGCCTACATCCAGTCCGGTGTGGATCTGGCCCGGGTGGGCTGCGCGCTGGAACGCTATCATCTCGCGCACGGTGAATATCCCGAGACGCTTGATGCGCTGGCGCCGCAGTTCATCGAGAAACTGCCGCATGACCTTATCAACGGCCAGCCGTTGCACTATTGGCGCACCGAAGATGGCAAATTCGTGCTGTACTCCGTTGGCTGGAACGAGACCGACGACGGCGGCACCGTCGTTCTGACCAAGTCGGGGATAGTGGGTCGTGAAAACGGCGATTGGGTTTGGAAGTATTAATTGGAGAACATTCAACGCCCAACATTCAACGTCGAATATTCAATGTGCGATTCAGGGCGGCGATACTTGGGTGTTGGAAGTTGAATGTTGAGCGGTGAGTGTTTTTCCAACTGCCACGCTGGACAGCCCCAGCTCCACAAAAATTGTTTGAACCTTTCCATCGGCAGCGGGGATTAATAGGCAGATGGTCATTACGGACGACCACCTTAAGCTGTCAACCGCACGGGAACTGCTCGCACGCGCACGCGCTAGAGACGCCCGGTCGTTTTGCCTGTTAATTGAACCGCTCCAGGCCCGTCTGCTGCGACAGGCCGTCGCCCTGGCAGGCGATTTAAGCGCGGCGGATGACTTGGTTTCCGAAACCCTGGTCGAAGCCTGGAAAAGCCTGCCGCGCTACAACGAGACTTGCCGGCTGTCCACCTGGCTCTACGCCATCCTGCTGCATCGCCACCGGAAATCCATCCGTTGCGCCCGATCCCGCCCGGTTGCGCTGGCCGGGTTGCCCTTGCTCGAAGCTCAAGAACTTCACGAGCAACAGGCAAACCTGCCCGCCGCGGAACTCTCGCCGGCGGAAGCCGCGGCGCAATACGAAACGTTCACCCGATTGAACCGGTGCGTTAAGCTGCTGCCGGACAAGCATCGCGAGGTCATCCGGCTGCGGTTTTTCGAGGACGCGTCGCTGCCGGATATGGCCGCCGTGCTGGGCTGTTCAGTGGGAACGGTGAAATCCCGCCTGCATCATGCCCTGGGAAAATTGCGTAAAATGAAAATGAACCTTCCCCCCTTGGCCGGGGATAAACAGATATGAGGCTTTTGTTGAATTCATGCCGAAGCTATCGCCGGGATATTTGCCTTCTGGCCGGCGGCGCGCTGTCGGAACCGGAGAAGGCCGCAGTCGAAAACCACCTGGCAACCTGCGTGGATTGCCAGAAGTATGGCGACGCACTAAGGGCCGTGACGGTGCCGCTCAACAACTGGGAAGACAATTTCAGGCACATCCAGCCCGAACCCGCTGTTCAGCGGCAGTGGGCCCGGGCGATCCTGGCAGCCGCCCGGCCGGAGCCGGTTCGCCGGCCCGCCGCAACGATGGCCTTCTGCGATTGGTGGCAGGACGTAATCTGGTCGTCGCGCCGCGTTTGGACGGGTCTGGCAGCAGTCTGGGTGGTCCTGCTCATGGTAAGTCTTTCGGAGCGCGAGCATTCTCCGGCCATCGCCAAATCCATGCCGTCAACGGCAATCATTGTGGCGTTCAAAGACCAGCAAAAGTTGTTGGCGGAATTACTGGGCGACTACGCCGCGCCGCCAGACGTTGACCGGCAAAAGATTTCTTTGCCGAAACCGCGCACCGAAAGTGCAGTCGAATTGAAAGTGTAATGTCGGCATCAGTCCGGCCTGACTGTGGCAAGCCCAATGCTGGACGGAGAAGTTTTTATGAACGAAACACCAGCTCCTGATAGCGGGCGACCCTCGTTAAGCGGCCGGTTCTTCCGCTGGCTGATCCGCCGGCGGACGCAGAAGCGCGCCTTGATTGGGCTGGCCATCTTCGCCACGCTGGTGGCGATTTTTTACACCGAGGAAAACTGGCGCGGCCAACACGCGTGGGAACGGTGCAAAGCGGACCTCGAAGCCAAAGGCGCGGTGCTGGATTGGGATAATTACATCCCGCCGCCGGTGCCGGACGACCAGAATTTTTATACCGCCAGCACGAACATCGCGGTGAGATTCGTCAAAGCGCAGACTGAAGCTCAAAACGAAGCGGCTTCACATTTGCAATGGCTTCGGCTTGGATCAATTGACCCAGTCATGATTGCCGAGGTGACAGTCGTGTCTTCAAATTCGGACGTGGTTCCCAACGGCGCTGATTTATACCTCCGTTATGATCATTCGGTTGTTACCGTCGCAACATCCCATAAAGATTTTTCTGAAGAGCCGTCTCCTGTTCTCCCAACCATTGAATTGAAGGATGTTCCTTTAAAAGAGGCACTCGAACAATTGTCGCGACAGGCAAACCTGAATTACACCAGTAGTTCCGAAATTCAATGGGTGGATTCAAAAGGTAAGCCCATTTTGGTTACTATCCGGTGGGAAAATGTCTCGGCGCGCGAAGCTTTGTATGCGCTGTTGGAAAATTATGATCTGGCGCTGGTCGAAGATTCCAAAACAGGCACAGCCCGCATTGTTCCCACGAAAGGCGGAATCTATATGGAACCGGCTGCAAAAAAGGAAATGAGCCTGGTGCTTTCTCGTATTCTTGACTCGGACACCAACGGATTTAGTGGCGTCATCCTGCAAGGCGCCACAGGAATTTCGTTCGTTGCGAACCCGCCGCCATCGAGCAGGCCGGCGCATATTGTGGTTTGGGCAAACAAAACTCCGGGTGTCCAGGAAATGAGCGAAATGTTTTTGAAAAATACCGCAAAAACAATGGGAACGAATTCATTTCAAATTTATGGCAACCCAAGAGTAATAGCGGCTGCCGATTATCTGGCTTGGAGCGATCAATATGTGCCGGCTTTCGACGAAGTCCGCGAGGCGTTGAAGCGGCCTTACGCAATGATTCCCGGCAATTACGCGCGGCCATTTGAGCAGCCGATTCCCAACTTCGTGATGATGCGCTCGCTCGCGCAAACGCTGGCGCAACGGGCGCAATGTTATCTGCTCCTGAACCAGCCGGAGCCGGCGCTGCGTGAATTGACCTTGATGCACGATGCCTGCCGGATTTTGGAAAAGCCGCCCACCGGCAAGCCGGAGACTCTGGTCGAGGCAATGATCAACGTCGCCATCAGCGGGCTGTATGTCGCGACGCTGCAGGAAGGCTTCCGCCTGCGCGAGTGGCAGGAACCGCAGTTGGCCGCGTTGCAGGTGCAACTGGCCGGAATCAACCTGCCGCCGTGGGTCGCGGCGGCTTTCCAAGCCGAACAAGCTGCCATCTGCCACACCGCCGAGCTAGCGCCGGTGAGCAAAATCTGGCAGATCATCCCCATCGCCAAACAAAAGACGCTGTGGCAAAGAATTCAGGAACTACCAGACCACCTGGTTGACCTGGCACCGCGCGGTTGGATTTATCAAAACATGGCAGTCAGCGCCCGGCTGATTCAAATCCAGCGCGAGAGTGTTCTGGATGAGAACCAAAACGTGTCGCCCAAGCGCAATGAAAAGGCGGCGCGCGAAATTGCCGGCGTGCTCGAAAAAAATCATTCGCCGTTTTATCTGCTGGCGCGGATTGCCATCCCCAATTCAACCAAAGCCATGCAAACCACCGCCTTCAACCAGACACTTGTGAACCAGGCGCAAATTGCGTGTGCGCTGGAGCGCTACCGGCTGGCGCACGGCGAATATCCTGAATCGCTCGCCGCACTGATGCCGCAGTTCATCGAAAAAATTCCGACGGATGTCATCGGCGGCCAGCCGTTGCATTATCGCCGCACGGGCGATGGCAAATTTTTGCTCTATTCAATTGGCTGGAACGAAACGGACGACGGCGGCCAAGCTTCGGAAGACCGGGGAAAAGGTGACTGGGTCTGGAAGAACTGATTACGAGAACATTCAACATTCGACGCCCAACATTTAACTTCGAACATTCGCTGTGCAACGAATTTATACCACTTTGGTGTTGGGCGTTGAATGTTGCGCGTTGAATGTTTCCCTGAAGCATTTCCCGACCACGGCGCCGATGACCGAGCCGACGATGGCTCCGGCCACGAAATCGGAGAACCAGTGGATGGTCATGGAAACGCCAATCCCGACATACAAACCGTAACAGATCGCAATACAACCCAGCCAGCGCTGTTTCGGGAACAGCATGAACACCGTCACCGCCATGGCGAAGGCGATGGTGGTATGCGATGACGGCCAGCCCCAGAAAATCCCACCGCGCATCCAGCCGAACCGGAAGACATGGCTGTAGTCCGGGCCAATGCCGTGCGCCATCGTCGGATGAGCGCGACCGGTAAACGCCTTGCCGGTGGCGGCGATTAACGCGCCGATAAGTTCCGCCTGCCCGATGGCCCAGCCGGTCCATTTCCTGCGGGCGTTTTTGACAATGACCCCGCTGATCAGCAGGTAAAGCGGCAAGACGAGCGGCACCAGCCCGCCAATTCCCACAGCCGGCCACATCCAGGCCCGCAATGCCGGACTGTGCGTGGCGACAAACCAATTCCAGTCAAATCCGGACAAAACGAGGATGACGGTGAGCGCGATGGCGACGAGATGACAGACAATCATCCAGCCTTTGAAACAGCCGATGACATTGCGGGGTATCGTCATCACAAATTGTTTCATGCAGAGATGTTATACAAAATCCGGGAAAAAGCGATTGGTCTAAAAAAACTCACCAGCCGGATATGACTGTTCCAAACGAGTGCGGGCGTGCGCGTGACAGTCGCAGCTCATGCCGCAGGCGGAAGGTCCGGATTCAAATAGAACGCCCGATGCTTTGTGATTTGGAGCCTGCTGTTATTGAAGAGGAACCACACGGAAAAAACGGCAATGGAAATTGTTCGCGTTCGTGTCCATGTAATCAAAAGTGGAACTGGGACTTGAATTGGTCAGGATTGAATCCCAATCAACAAGATTTGTGGAAGCCTCCAAGACAAAGCTGCGACCAGCAGTCCCGGTCAAATGAAGTTGAAACGCACCACACGCCGGAGTAGAAGCATTCAAAACTAGGGTATTGGTGCTGACCTGACCCCGAAAAGATGGACGTGACAAAAGGAGAGTTCTGCTGCGAAAAGAAAGGGCAGCGGAACTATGAGAAAGAGCCAATACAGCGAAGAACA
>Ga0335069_10000325_pt1 | contig 81770 bp, 63 predicted proteins | sample Lox_Sample_11_FD_206714 | JGI IMG/M metagenome (GOLD analysis project Ga0335069, IMG submission 206714) | Soil microbial communities from Loxahatchee National Wildlife Refuge, Florida, United States - Lox_Sample_1.1 | ecosystem: Environmental > Terrestrial > Soil > Wetlands | place: USA... | reverse complement strand
ACCTGAACATTGATAGCCCATATGGGTCTATCAAATACACCCCGGAGGGGTGACATGAATTGTAGAACAAAAATTTGATAATGATACCTCAACCCCGGAGGGGTTGCACCATTTACATGACCATTCATGGAACCGCTCCGCGGTTCCTATGTCAATAATCACCCACCTGAACATTGATAGCCCATATGGGTCTATCAAATACACCCCGGAGGGGTGACATGAATTGTAGAACAAAAATTTGATAATGATACCTCAACCCCGGAGGGGTTGCATAAATATTAATGATCACCATCAATAAACCCTGAACCCCGAAAATGAACCTGTAATTGTCGGGCTGATCTGATAACCGTTTGTCTGAAGAATTCCAACAGTGACAATGTCATTCTTAGTCAGTTTCATGGTTGTGGTTCCCCTGAAAAATCCGCCTGTTGATGTAGGACCTAATAAAGTCTCAAAGACAGAGCCATTTAATTTAATATATGCGGTTGTGGCAGATGGGATACCTATTACAACATTGAATGTGTAGATTCCATCATTCCCGGCTTGAAAATAATTTGACGAAACATTATAATTGCCTCCATCATTATAGTATCCCGAACCTGAAGTCAAGTCAAAGACCAGGTCGACCAAAGTGTTGTTCGGAAGCGTATAAGTCGCATTGATTCCTGATCGAAATGCTATTGTTGATATTAATGTCACTGTTCCCCCGTTAGTAAGGGAAAGTGTATAGGTTGATGAGTTATATGATAGCGTCTGCTTCAGGCTGCTCAAATCGGCGGCAGCTCCACCATTTATGGATAGGAGCCCTGTCGATGAGTTGTAGGTCAATGGCAGCTTAAGCGAACCAAGGTCTGCAGATGTGCCCCCGTTTGCAGAAATCAGGCCTGTTGATGGTGAAAATGTAAGAGGCACTTTTAGCACACTCAAATCTGCAATTGTTCCTCCATTTATTGATAGCTGACTGGTTGATGCATTAAAAGTCAACGGTAATTTTAATATACTGAGATCGGCGGTGCCGCCACCACTTAAAGAAAGGAGTCCGGTCGACGGATTAAATGATATACTTTGCTTCAGCGAACTAAGATCTGCTGGAGTTCCACCCGAAATTGAAAGTAAATTCGTCGAGGAATTGAAAGACAGGTTCTGGTTATCCGTGTTGTCCATAAATCTTGAAAGATCTATTCCTGTGGCGGAACTGTTTTTCGTTATCTTCAGGACATTGTTTATATCAAGTGAAAGATCCTGTATCTCATTTGGCAGCGTTACCTTGTTTCCGCCATATATTGAAAGCGTATCTCCTATGAGTGTAAGCGAATGAGGTACGTTAAGAGTTGCCAGGTTAACCGTATTCCCGTTTAAAATTGAGAGATTTGAACCGTCGAATGAAAGCGTCTGCTTGTCAGATGCCGGATCACCCTGCGGCCCTTGTGGTCCCTGCTGTCCCTGCGGCCCGGCCGGACCCTGCACGCCCTGTATGCCCTGGAGACCCTGGTCGCCTTTCGGTCCCTGGACCCCCTGCGGACCCTGGTCGCCTTTTAAGCCCTGTATCCCCTGCTCTCCCTGAGGTCCCTGCTCTCCCGGTATCCCCTGCAAACCCTGCAAACCCTGTGGACCGGGTTCAAGTGATTTATAAGCAAAAAGCGAGTAAGGGACCGCCATGAATTGCATGGTGCCCATGTTGATAAATCCCGATCCGAAATCGATCTCCACCTTCAGCCAGTGGTTGGCCTGCTCCCAGGGTACCTGTGAAAAATCTGCCCCGCCGGGATCAGTCTTTGTACCCTTACCTATTATCAGGCTGAATACTCCGTACTTTGATGTTGTAACGTTCGAGTACAGTTCCTGGTAGACCGTGTTCCCTACCGGGCTTCCCGACAGAACGGTGAACATCACGTCGATCGTTTTATTCGATAGCTCCTTCCCCGAAGCATCACGGGCAACGGCCTGGTAATTAATTCCAAGAGGGACAGTCTGTCCCCCGGCAACAACAGGGATCAGAAAAAGAAAAACCAGAATTAATCCTCGGTACAGCTTTACTTTGCTCATGATACAATCCTTACATTTTTTCAATTTTTACTGTTCTCCGGACGAACTTGTCGCGGCTGATCACCCTCACAAGGTAAATCCCCTGAGAAAGATCACCTACCGGTTTTTTTAACTTGTACCAGTATGGCCCGGTAAAATTCAATTCTGTAGAATATATCTCAGCCCCGTAAATATTTATTATGGAGACTGTAAGCATTCTTGCAGTCTCTCCAAAAAGCTCTATAGTCAGATCGTCTGAGACCGGGTTGGGGTAAACTTTAACACCTGTTCCTTCGGGCTTGGTGTCCGGATCATATACCATCCTCGGTTGCTGGAACCCCTGTGTAAGATCATAATCATCTGCCGGGAAAAACAAGATAGCTGCCTCACCTACGGTCTGGTCAATATCTATGCCTCCAGCTGTGATCAGCCCGGCCGCAGGTACCATTACCTCGTGAGACAGTTCCTGACTTAAGGCTGTGCCCGCTAAAAGAAAGAGTGAAAATATTACCGCCAGTCCCCTCATTTCAATTACTAATTGTGCCGAAAATCCAAATGTATAGCATTTTTCCACAAATTATGAACAGTGTGATTTATTTTTGTTAAAAAGGACCTGAAAATTAGTCTTCGGGAGCAAATGGGAAGATATAAACTTCATAAAAAGAAAGATATTTGGTTAATTTACGCTCACTTTAATGTCAGGAGATGAAGGTTGCAATCAGTGCCAGGTTACTAAAAGCCGTTCCGGATGACGGGATATCGAGGTTTACTTATGAAGTGGTAAAACGACTTCTGGCAAACCATAAGCAGCATTCATATGTCCTGGTTTTTGATTCCGCCCCTGATAACCGCCTGGATTTCGGACCTGACCATAGTGTGGAAGTGATAAAACCTGCAAGCCGTCATCCCTTCCTGTGGTACACGTGGCATGAATGGCAGCTGCCTGCGGTCCTCGCAAGGACCGGAGCTGATGTTTTTTTCTCACCCGATGGCATTATCTCCATCAGGAGCCAGGTCCCTGCAGTCCCGGTCATCCACGATATAAACTTCCTTCACAGGCCCGACGATATCCCTTTTCTCACCAGGAGCTACTACAGGACTTTCTTCAGCATCTTTGCTCATAAAGCAGCCAGGATACTTACAGTTTCAAATTTCTGCAGGAACGATATCGCCGGAAATCTTAAAATCGACCCCGTGAAAATTGACGTTGCATATAACGGGGTGTCAGAATATTTCTCACCCGTTCCTTCCGGGTTAACATCTGAATACAGGAATAAACTTACAGGAGGTATTCCATATTTCCTGTTCGTGGGTAATTTTTCGCCGAGGAAAAATATTCCGTCATTAATAAAAGCTTATAATGATTTCAGGCTGAAGAGCATATCTAAACACAAACTTGTGCTGGCTGGAGGAAGGCTTTACCTGAACAGTGAAACCGACAGATTATTAAAACTTTCTCCGTTCAGGGAAGACATTATCGTTACAGGTTCTATGGATCACAAGGATCTTCACATGCTCTACGCCTCAGCTCTCTCTCTTGTATTTGTCCCCTGGTTTGAAGGCTTTGGCATCCCTGCAGCGGAAGCAATGAGATGCGGAACCCCTGTAATCCTGTCTGACACTACTTCATTGCCAGAGGTAGGTGGCAACGCCGCTGTCTACACCAGTCCGGGCGACATCGAAGGCATTGCAGATGCCATGTTAAAAATAGCTGCAGACAATGCTCTCAGGGAGGAATTATCGGGAAAAGGGATACTGAAATCATCAGAATATAGCTGGGATAAAACGGCTGCAGATGTGGCTCTCTCTCTTGAAAAAGCCTTTGGACATAATACCTGAAAATCATGCTAAGGCCATACTATTATAAAAACCTCGTGGAAGCCGGCTGCGACGAAGCAGGAAGAGGATGCCTTGCAGGTCCGGTTTTTGCAGCCGCCGTTATTCTTCCCCGCAATTTCAGGAATCCCGTACTGGATGATTCAAAAAAATTGTCTGAAAAAAAGAGGCTCATGCTTCGCGATGAAATCATAAAGTCAGCAATTGCCTTTAGTGTCGCTTTGGTAGACAATAATGAGATTGATGAGCTTAATATTCTCAGGGCATCTATAAAAGCCATGCACATTGCCATAGATGGTTTGCAAAGGGAGCCTGAGTACCTTCTGATAGACGGGAATCGCTTCTATCCATATAAAAGGATCGGCTTTAAAACCATCATAAGGGGCGACGGCCTCTACTCTTCAATAGCTGCTGCCTCAGTCCTGGCAAAAACTTCAAGGGACCAGTTCATGAAGGACATCGATAAGGAATTTCCTGTTTACGGCTGGAGTAAAAATAAAGGATACCCGACCAGGGATCACAGGGATGCTATTCTGAAGTACGGCATTACCCGATATCACAGGAAGACTTTTCAGCTGCTCGACACACAGATGTCAATTGCTTTTTAAAAGGTTTTTTGTATTCGGAAAAAATTATCTTTGGTCATTCGTAAAAAATTCAAATTGAAAGATAAATGAGAAAGTTATTCGTAACCCTGTTCATCCTGGTCACAGGATTTGGACTTAAAGTGCGTGCCGATGAGGGCATGTGGCTGCTTCCCCTGATTGAGAAGCTTAATATTGGCAAAATGACCGAGCTGGGACTCAAACTCAGCGCGGAAGATATTTACAGCATTAATAAAGCCTCCTTAAAAGATGCCATAATAATCTTTGACAGGGGGTGCACAGGTGAGATTGTATCCTCGCAGGGCCTTATTCTGACCAACCACCACTGCGGTTTTTCATCAATACAGTCGCACAGTACCGTGGAACACGATTACCTTAAAGATGGATTCTGGGCAATGTCGAAGGAAGAAGAGCTTCCCAACCCCGGGGTAACCGTGACATTCCTTGTAAAAATTGAGGATGTCACTTCACAGGTTCTTGCAAATGTAAAACCCGACGCAAGTGAAGCTGACAGGGCAAATGCGATCAGCGAAGCGCGCCAGGCTATTCAGAAAAAAGCAATGGAGGGTAATACCTATACCGCTTCAGTTACCAACTTCTACAGCGGTAACTATTATTACCTGCTTCTATACCAGCGTTATAATGATATTCGCCTTGTAGGTGCTCCTCCTGAATCAGTAGGCAAATTCGGATCAGATACTGATAACTGGGAATGGCCGCGTCATACCTGCGATTTCAGCGTATTCAGGGTATATACCGCACCAGATGGCAAGCCGGCACCTTACTCGAAGGATAATGTTCCCCTCAAGCCAAAATATTACCTTCCGGTTTCGATAAAGGATCTCAACAAGGGTGATTTCGCCATGATACTAGGATACCCGGGGAGAACGTCAAGATATGCTACATCCTATGAAATACAGGAACTGCTTAAGATTACAGACCCTGGAAGGGTTAAAATACGTGGCATTAAGCAGGACAACTGGATGGAAGATATGAAGGCGGATCCAAAAGTAAACATCCAGTATTCCGACAAGTATTTCACCTCCTCAAACTATTGGAAGAATGCAATAGGTGAAAAAATGGACCTTGAAAAACTCAATGTTGTTGCAAAGAAACAACAGACAGAGGACCAGTTCAGGAAATGGGTTTCTGAAAACCCCGATCGCCAGTCAAAATACGGGATGGCACTCGATCTTATCAAGAAAGCGGTAGAAGGCAGGGCCGATTATCTCTATGCAAATCTTTACATTTCCGAATGCCTAAACCAGGGATGCGAGATTTTCTCAATGAACCAGGTGGCAACACTTCTGATAGATGCATTGAAATCAGGCGATCAGAAAAAACTGGATGAGACAACCACCAGGATTAAAAACAATATTTCAAGGTTCTATAAGGATTACAATCCGCCGACCGACAGGAAGAATATCAAGTCGATGCTGAAACTTTACAGGGCAGATGTTCCGGCAAGGTATCAACCTGACTTCTTCACGGCAACCGTCGACAAAAAATTCAAGGGCAATATCGACAGGTTCGTTGATGACCTTTTCAGCAGGTCGGTCTTCGCAAGTGAGGATAAGCTCAAATCCTTCCTCGACAAACCAGTCCTCAAGACACTTGAGAATGATCCTGTTTATCTTACGCAGACTTCGATTTCCAAGGTCGCTTCAGAAGTAGGCAAAAACCTGAGCGGCTTTGATGCCGATTATACGCTTGGACGCAGGTTGTGGATGGCAGCTCTCATGGAGATGATCCCCGATAAAACTCAATATCCCGACGCCAACTTCACTATGAGGCTCACCTACGGCACGGTTCAGGATTATGAACCGAAAGACGGCGTCCTTTACAAGTACTATACAACCATGAATGGTGTGGTGGAAAAGTATAAGCCGGGCGATTATGAATTTGATGTACCGAAAAGACAGCTCGACCTGGTAAGTAAAAAAGAATACGGAAGGTATGCCTCATCAAAAGGTTATATGCCGGTATGCTTCCTCACCAATAACGATATCACCGGTGGAAACTCCGGCAGTCCTGTTCTTAATGGCAATGGCCAGCTTATTGGCCTTGCTTTCGACGGAAACTTTGAAGCAATCAGCGGTAACTACGCATTTGAACCCGCGATCCAGAGAACAATCTGCGTGGATATCAGATACGTCCTCTGGATAATGGACATATATGCCGGGGCTAAGCATCTTGTGGATGAGATGACAATCGTGCAGTGATCCTGGCATTTTTGCAATGACCTTTACCCCTCATGCAAACCATGGGGGGTTTTTTATCCCCGTTTTTCTGACTACCTTTGCACAAAAACCTGGAATATGCATATTAACCTAATTGAAATTCTGGCAGCTTTCATGGTGCTTTTTGCAATAATTGATATTCCGGGATCCATACCAATAATAATTGACATCAAGTCAAAATATGGCACAATCAAGTCGGGCAAGGTTACCCTTGTCTCTTTCCTGATACTCTTCGCGTTCCTGGTTATTGGCAGCCCTCTGCTTGGAATCTTTGGCATTGACGTTTCATCATTCGCCATAGCAGGTTCATTCATTATTTTTCTTATAGCAATGGAAATGATACTTGGCATCGAGCTCTTCAAGACAGAATCACATGGTGCAGGGGCTATCTTCCCGATTGCTTTTCCTCTTATTGCTGGAGCTGGATCAATAACCACAATTCTATCACTTAAAGCCGAATACCAGACCATAAACATCTTTATCGCGCTAGTTCTCAACGCTGTCCTGATTTATTTTGTCCTACGTCTGACCACAGTATTCGAGAAGATCCTCGGTGCCGGCGGACTGCAGATCCTTAAAAAAGTATTCGGTGTTATCCTCTTATCCATCGCTATCAAGCTGTTTATAACAAACACGGGGATCATTCTTCCACATGCCAGGTGACATAACCATATATGCCGACGGTGCCGCAAGTGGAAATCCTGGCCCCGGTGGTTATGGTGTCGTACTCATTTCCGGACCTCACAGGCTTGAGAAATCCGAAGGTTTCAGGCTTACAACGAATAACAGGATGGAGCTGATGGGAGTAATAGTCGGCCTCGAGTCTCTCAGGATTCCGGGAAGCAATGTAATTGTCTATACCGACTCCAGATATGTTGCCGATGCCGTTGAGAAGGGCTGGCTCTTTCAGTGGGAATCAAAATCATTCAAAAAGAAAAAGAACAGTGATCTCTGGATCAGGTTTCTCAAGGTTTACAGGAGGCATAAGGTAAAATTCAAATGGATCAGGGGCCATAATAATAACAAGGAAAACGAGAGATGCGACAGGCTGGCTGTAGAAGCTTACAATATGCCACAACTTTCGGAGGACAAGGGTTATAAGCCTGGCGAAGAAAAGGAAGAATTGTTCAGCGAATGAACATGAATTAAACATCCGGTCTTGACTTTATTAAAATATTGGTGCACTTTTGTAAAAAGTCCCTGAATGCAAAAGCTTCATATTAAACCTACCGACTCTACTCCGGAAATAAATTTTTCACCAGATGAGAATACCTTTATTATCAGGGGTTCATCTTCGCCTGAAGATGTGAGAGCGATGTATTATCCTGTAATTGAATGGATAAAGATCTTTGTTGATGATATTCTCGAAGGTGAAATCACCACTTATTCAACAACAAGCCCGGTAAGGTTCCAGACAGACCTGGAATATTTCAATTCATCATCTGCTAAATTTCTCTACGACATCTTTTCCGAGCTGAAGAGGCTGACCGATAACAATGTAGCAGTCGTGGTGGAATGGTTTTATGAAAAGGATGACGGTGACCAGAAGGAAGCGGGTGCCGATATAGCTTCCCTGGTCGAAATGGAGTTCAGGTTTATCGAAAAAGATAAAAGCTGAAAATGAGGGGACAGGAAGAACTTTACAGGCTTCTCGGCAGCCTTTCAATCGCTTATGAATATCACGAACACCCTCCTGTTGCAACGATAAACGACGCACTTGTTCACTGGAAAACTTTCGACTGTGGCAGATGCAAGAATATTTTTTTCAGGAATCATAAAGGGGACCGCCACTACCTGATAATCCTAGAACACCTCAGGAAACTCGATATACACGATCTTGAAAGAAGGCTGAAACAGGGTAAGCTTACATTTGCCTCCGACCAGCGACTGAAAAAATATCTTGGCGTCGAACCTGGTTCTGTTTCACCCTTCGGCCTGATAAATGATGAGGCTCACCATGTTCATCTTTTTATCGACGACAGGTTATATGATTTTGAGAGGCTTTCTTTTCACCCGAATATCAATACTGCCTCTCTCATAATAAGCAAAACTGACTTTATCCGGTTTCTGAATCACCTGGGAAATTCGTTTGAGTTTATCAGACTTTATGACTGAAGAACTGCTGCGGATACCTCTGAAAAGAAAATAATTCATCATACCGCTGCCTCCCATGCAAAAATACTCCGTGGGCCCGGCAGATGGCCTATTTCAGGTTAGCTATTTCAGCCCTTTATAGACAGGCTGTTTCCAGGGTTCCGCGGGTTCGTATTTGCTCATAGCTGCCCATCTTATTCCCCTCTTCTGTATTTCAAGAGCCTGTGGTACCTTGAAGTCCGTCACAACATGCCCCAGGCTGGAATAAAACACCCTGCCTTTCCCATATGCTTTCTTCCATGCCACCGGGATAATGCTCCCCCCTATCCAGTCGGCATATTTGTCGCCGAATGTTGTCGTTGCAAGTACCTTTACATTCGGATCAAGGTGAACATAATACTGCTCCGAATGCATGTCAAAATCTTCGAGTCCCTTCGTCACAGGATCCTTATGGTCAACAATATTAACCCTGTAATCAATAACTCCACCCGGATGAGCGACCCATTCGCCACCAACCATAAATTCATATTCGGTATTGTTCCTGAAAGAATCGCCCAGCCCTCCATGCCATCCTGCAAGCCCCACACCACTCTTGACTGCTTCCTCCAGGGCCTTCTCCTGTTCACCTGTTATCTGCCCCATTGTCCATACCTGGATAATCAGGTCGAGCTGTTTAAGATCACTGGCCAGATAAGCATCGAGTGTGTCCGACACTTTTACCAGGGCCCCTTCCGATTCAAGCCATGGAACAAACAAATCGCGGCATTTGTCGGGATCATGCCCCATCCATCCACCCCATACAAACAATATCTTCTTCCCGTCCAGTACACTTTTTGCGCCTGCAGAAAATGAGCTTGCAAGTATTGCAGGTGCAGTCATGGCAGCAGCTCCGGCCATCAGACTCTTTGTCAGAAAAGATCTCCTTGTGATCATGAAGTTATGATTTTAAGCTAATATAATAAATTTTAATCCTCAAATAACGATAGGGTCGAAGATTAGTCTCCGGGTCGTCGATGAAAGGGTTGTAACTTTAAATTATAAATGTTATTTAGAATCATTCTAAATTAATTATTTTTAGCATCAAATTCATCAGTTGTCCGTCATTAGACTGGAAAAAATAACACACAAACCTGACATGAAACTTTTTTTTACTACTCTCACATTTGCTTTTTTCATCATATTACCGGCTTTTGGACAGGCCCAGGAGAAAAAAAGCTATAAGGCGACTTATATCACTACCGAACCTTCAATTGATGGTGTACTCAACGATTCTGTCTGGACAAGGGGAACATGGATAGATGATTTTACCCAGTACGAACCGTACAACAACAAACCAGCCACTCAAAGAACCGAATTTAAAATTCTCTTTGACGACAACAATCTTTTTGTAGCTATAAGGGCCCTTGATTCAAGTCCCGACAGTATAGTGAACAGGATGACAAGGAGGGATGAGGCTGACGGTGACCTTGTTGCAATAATAATTGACAGCTACCACGACCTGAGGACAGCTTTCTGCTTCGGTGTCAGCTCTGCCGGGGTAAAGTATGACCAGCTTTTCACCAATGATGGCCAGGGGCAGTCAGACGGTACGTGGGACCCTAACTGGTGGGTCAGGACATCAATAAATAAGGAAGGCTGGATAGCCGAGATGAAGATCCCCTTCAGCCAGGTAAGGTTCGACAAGAATTCCGGGGATGTGTGGGGCCTTGAAATGGCGCGAATCATTTACCGGAGGAATGAAACCGATTTCTGGCAGCATATTCCCAAGGATGCGCCCGGGCTCGTACATCTGTTTGGTGAGATGACCGGGCTTGAGAAAATCAAACCACGCAAAATCCTTGACGTCACCCCATACGGTGTTGCAAAAGCCGAAACCTTTAAAAAAGATCCGTCAAATCCATTCCTTAGTTCCGGTAGGAAATATACTCTCAACGGAGGAATTGATGCCAAGATCGGTGTAACCAACAACATGACGATGGACCTGACCATAAACCCCGATTTCGGACAGGTTGAAGCGGACCCTTCAGTCATCAACCTTTCCGCGTTTGAGACATTCTACAAGGAAAAGCGTCCATTCTTCATCGAGGGTAATAACATAACCAATTTCAACCTTGGAGTCGGGGACGGAAGCGTTGGAAACGATAATATATTTTACTCCAGGAGAATCGGAAGAAGGCCGCAGACTGATCCCGATCTGAAAGATGGCTGGTCAGCGGACCCTCCTGCATTTACAAATATCTTAGGCGCTGCAAAGCTGACCGGTAAAACAAAGGATGGCTTGTCGGTCGGTTTTATTGAGGCTGTCACCGCCGAGATGAGTGCAAGAATTGATACTGAAGGAGGTCGGATAAACCAGACAGTCGAACCACTGACCAATTATTTAGTCGGCAGGGTTCAGAAAGATATAAATCAGGGAAATACCCTGATCGGCGGGATTTTCACCAGCACAAACAGGGATCTTGATCCACGGCTGGCTGCAATTCTGCATAATGGTGCTTATACCGGAGGAATTGATTTCACCCAGTATTTCAAGAAGAAAGCCTGGATGGTCAGCCTTAGTGCCGCATTCAGCGACGTGACAGGGTCGAAGGAGGCTATCACTTCAACCCAGCTTTCCTCGGCAAGGTACTACCAGAGGCCCGGCATTAGCTATGTCAGGCTTGATTCTAGCAGGACATCACTGGCCGGGTCGGGAGGAAAACTATCTGTTATGAAGCTTAACGGCCACCTTAATATAATGGGAGTCGTTACCTGGAAATCACCTGGTTTCGAGCTAAACGACATCGGGTACCTCAGGCAGGCCGACCAGATATTATCTGTACTTTGGTTTGGCTACAACGAGTGGAGACCAAAGGGCATTTACAACAGGTATAATGTCAACTTCGACGTGTTCAATATGAATAATTTTGGCGGAAACTGGCTCACAACCGGATTCGAGACAAACCTCTCCATGACTTTTAAAAATCTCTGGAATGCCTGGGTATACGGGAATGCAACACTTCCGCAGCTTTCAACCAGCCTCCTCAGGGGTGGTCCGATTATGAAATATCCCGGCAACAGCAACTTCAATCTTGGACTGAATACCGATTTCAGGAAAAAATTTGTCCTGAATCTAAACGCGGGAACAAGCTTCGGATATAATAAAAGCAATGCAAATTATTTTGCAAATGTCAGCCTTGATATCAAACCTGCTAAATACCTGCTGATTTCATTAAGCCCTAACGTTAGTTATTCAACCGACCAGCTGCAATACGTTACGACGCTTGAATTCAGTGACAACAGCGGGCCTGTCACAATAAATCAGAACAGGTATATCTTTGCTACTATAGATCAGAAGACCATTGGCGCATCAATAAGGGTTAATGTCAACCTTACACCCGACCTTACACTTCAGTACTGGGGCCAGCCATTTATTGCTTCAGGCAGGTATTACAACTATAAATACATCACAAATCCGATGGCTGACAAATTCACCGACAGGTTCCATACTTATACCACAGCTGAAATTTCAGATAACGGGAATGAATATGATGTATATGATACACACGGTGCAAATCCGGATTATCAGATAGGCTACAATAATTTCAACTATAAGGCTTTCCTCTCAAACCTGGTAATCAGGTGGGAATATAATCCGGGTTCAACCGTATTCCTGGTCTGGAGCCAGACCAGGAGCGGTTCAGACGGGACAGGCAGAATGGATTATTTCAATAACATCAATTACCTGTTCAGCTATAAGCCGACCAATATCTTTCTTGTAAAGTTCAGCTACAGGTTTGGATTGAAATAGTTGTGTACCGTCATCAGGGTACCCCTGCCCGCTGCCAGACGACAGCGGGCTTTTTTTTACAACCGTGATAAATAGCATTTTTTGAGCTATTGCAACTCAATAACTCTTTGCATATATTTGGTATAATAATTGACCCATCTAACCTGAAAGAATATAGTTAACCAAAAAAGAACGATTATGTTGAAGAAAAGTATGATCCTGTTCTCCCTGGTGTTGTTCCTGGGCGGAACGCTTACAGCACAGAATAAGTATATCGGTGCAGATAAATGCAAGATGTGCCATAACAAGCCATCAACTGGTGATCAGTACGGTAAGTGGGCAGCAAGTCTGCATTCAAAGGCTCTGAAATCACTTTCAAGTCAGGCAGCTCTCGATTATGCCAAGAAAAACGGTATTGCCGATCCGTCAAAAGATCAGAAGTGTCTCAAGTGCCATTCAACATACGATGCTGTGGCTGCCAATCTTCGCGGCGGCATCCTGGCTACCGAAGGTGTAACTTGTGAAGCCTGCCACGGGCCCGGAAGTGCTTATAAATCGCCTACGATCATGAAAGATCACGCTATGGCAAAGAAAAATGGCCTGATTGATCCGAACCAGCAGGTTTGCCTGAACTGCCATAACAAGGAAAATCCCTTCTTCAAGGAGTTCAATTTTGAAGCTGCAAAAGCAAAGATTGCCCATGCCAATCCAGCCAAGAAGTAATTTCCCGGTATGAAGAAATAATAAAAAGGGTGCCCTGAAAGCACCCTTTTTTAACAATCCTGTTTTCTACTTTGATTCTGATAAAACACTGATCCGGTTAATCAGGCCCCTGAAGCAGCTCCCTGCATTCTTATCCCTCTTTTCATCTCCTTTTCCATAGTAACTTTCAATAAATCTTGTTGCATCCGACCACTGCGTCTGAACAATTCCCCTGAACCTTGCTTTCATTTCCGGTGTCGAGGAACGCCTGTAGCGCAACATATCCTCAAGCTGCTGCAAACCTGTGGCTGACTCTCTCCAGGGGCACGTAACAACATCAAAACCTTTCATTGCAAAATAGACTGCAGTCTGTTCGGCTCTCTCATAATGCCAGTCGCAGATTGTCACGTCTTTTGGGATAAGATCTATAGCCCGGCTCGTATTGTTAAAACTTGCCTCCCATTCACCAAGGCCCGTTGTTTTGCCGTCCAGAAGCCTGTCTCCCCATATCCATAGATGCCTGCTCTTTTGTGCCAGGTGATTTCTCAGCAACGTTACCTCCCCTGCAAAAAGTTCCGCCTTATCCCTGCCAGAACATCGCGGACACTGATCCTCTCCAAGGTAAAACACCTCATCCATGCCAGCATGAAAACTGTCAGTTTCATAAACATCGCATAACTCGTCCATAACCGCAAATACAACATCATGAACCCCGGGATGCAATGGGCAATAGCTCTTACAATAAAGCTTGTCGGCATTGGGCCAGGCATACTTTTCAGGAAATTTCACTCCCGGCGTTTCGTCAAATTCGGGATATACACGCAACAGGGCACCAGGCTTGCTGGCCCACGACTGGTGGCCCAGAAGGTCAATCTGTGGTATTATCCTGATACTGTTTTCCCTGCAAATCCTGACTATTTTCTTAACATCGCTTTTTGTGAGTGCGTCGGAGTCACTTAATTCAGGATGGCTTTCAAACCTGTAGTTGTAATCTATCCTGAGGATAAGCGTATTTATCTTTCCCGGGACAAGTTCCTTCCTGATAAATTCAATAAAAGCAGCAACTTCGGAGGGCTTAGGGGCTGCAATACATAAACCTCTTACAGGCAGCAGGCTGTCGATCTTCTCCTGTCCGTTTCCAGCAAGGCAAAAGGAAGCCAGAAGCAGTATTAATAATAGTTTCGTTTTCATATCTGTTTGGTTATTTTAAAGTTGATTCCCTTCAGACCGCACGACTGTCCAAATGATTCGGTCAGGATCTCCGCTTTGCTCCGGCATGGCTACTTAACCGCCTTGGTGGTGAAACTCGGGGTATTCTGTGAATGGACATTCGTTGTATTTACCTTCGCGTATGCCCAGTAATAATAAAGCGTATTTGGCTGGAGCCCTGTCACTACAACAGTAAATGTATCGGTGGTTGCCTGGGAGGTCAGACTTTTTGTAATCGGGGTTGCCAGGATAGATTCCTTGTAAATCTCAATCCCGTGTTCAACAATCTGCTGGGTTCCAAGTATCTGAATCTGGCCCGTTAGTTTGGCCGTGGTAGCTGTTACATTTGAGTCAGCAACCTGGTATGTATAAACAACCGGTTCTACATTATAGGTGTCGTCGCAGGAGCAGACGAAAAATATAATGCCTGAGACAATTAAAATTGCCACGGGTAATGCAGGCAGACCTTCCTTTTTCATTTCTCTTTCGCTTTTTCTGAATATGATTATTCCCTGTAAATATACATCATGTTAAATAAATATACGACCTCCTTGCATGCCTTGCTGCAGCGTCATTTATTACCTAAGTGGCCTTCAGAGTTGTACTATTGTACCAGTACACTATAATTTTGGCATTGTTTTTGTTTTCAATCTGGTGAGGCGCCTCTTTTTGAAATAGGATGATGCGATTGACCTGCTAGAATTACTAACCATTAAAACTATTTCAGATGAAGAGGAAAAATGAAAAGGTTCCCGGGTTTGATGAGATCATATTCGAGAACCGCAACAAGGAATACGGGGCCTACGATCTCCGTAAAAAGTACAAACAGGCAGCTTCCTGGTCGGTAATTGGAGGGGCAGTGCTGTTCTCTGGATTGATACTTTCGATTTTTCTTGGCTCGGAGAGTGAAACAAGAGCCGGTCGCACTGATGTCTTTATCGTTGCAAAATTCGACAAAGACATAACCGACCCCAACAAGATCATACCGGAGACTCCAAAACTACCGAAGCTTAAGGTGGAAATCCCTCCTTATGTAGCTCCCATTATCGTTGACAAGGTTGATTCGGGTCAGAAAAATATGATCGCAAATGCAACACTCGACACTATGCAGGTAAACAGGCCGGTATCAGACACCGGTGTTGTGATCGTGAAAGATCCTACCGGCATTGTCCCGGACGAACCTGAGCCTGTCTATGTGACTCAGGAGATGCCGATGTTTCCGGGAGGTCCTGAAGCAATAACTGAGTTTATCGGGAACAACCTGAAATATCCCGAAAAGGCCCTTGAGACTAATATTGAAGGGAAGGTAATTGTCAGGTTCGTGGTTTCTTCCGACGGTTCTGTAAAAAGAGTAAGCATACTCAGAGGGGTTGATCCACTGCTTGATGCTGAGGCTTCAAGAGTAGTTGCCATGCTTCCAAAATGGAAACCCGGTAAGAATAACGGAACCCCGGTATCCGTCTGGTTCTGCCTGCCGGTCACATTCAGGATTACCCGCAACTGAACCATCTGTTCCAGGTCAGAGCCGGCCATACTTTTCCCCTGAAGATGGCTGGCTTTTTTTTCACATATTTGCAGTTTCATTTTCAGCTGATGAAGAAAAGAATCAGGAAAATTGCCGGCAAAATAATTGAAGATTCATTCCCCGTATTAAAAGGTGAAAAAATAATTTACCTGGTTTTCTATCTCAGGTTCTACGCGTTTTCTGTATGGATTCCACCATATTTCAGGCTGATAACATTGAGTACCAGGGCAGGCAAACTGGATGATTTCGTGATTGAGGGGATTCTTGCTCATGAACTCTGCCACCAGGAGCGGTATATTAAGATGGGATTTTGGAGGTACCTGAGATTTATTTTCAGTTATACCTTCGACAAAAATGCAAGATACCTTGAAGAAAGGGCCACCGATACCCTTACAATAGAGAAGGGTTATGCCCACCAGCTTTATGAACTTACTTTAATCTCAAACAACGACCCAAAGCACAAGACAATAATCGGCAATTACCTGTCGCCCGAAGAGATTAAAAGCTATGCCGTGAAAATCGGCAAGTGGTGAAAATGGAAGCCATGGCAATGATTATTACATTATTGTTACAGAACTGAAAATAATATTTCTACATTTACAAGGGTATCCTCTTAATAACCTCTGAATTCAAGTAATGACCCGTTCATCGGTTTATAGAGTATTGTCTGTTCCTGCATTTGGATTTTTATATCTTTTCACTGTTATAATGATCCTTCTGGGCCTCCCGTTCATTTACCTGAAAATGAAAAGGGTGGTCAAATCAATGATGAGATTCTGGGCAAGGACCATTTTCCTGCTCATTGGAAAGAAACCGGATGTTTACGGCCGGGAGAATATCCACGATAACTTGCATTTTATCCTTGTTGCGAACCACTCGAGCCTGTTTGATATCATTGCCATTATCTCGGTGTTCCCTGATATTTCATGGTTCGGACACGAAAGGCTGCTTAAGGTGCCAATCTTCAGAAGGGTTCTCATCCTCACCGATTATATTCCTATGCGCAAGGCTACTTTCAGGAACACAAAGGAGATGATCTCACTGCTGAAACAGGAAGCTGCTGACAATAATATAGCGATATTCCCTGAAGGTACAAGGACCGTGAACGGCAAGGTAAATGATTTTTACAGGGGCTTTATCCTCCTTCTCAGGAGCAGGGACATCGATGTCCTCCCTGTCACGCTCAATGGCTTCTATTCCCTGAAACCAAAAACCAGGTTTTACATCGATTTCAGCTCTCCGCTGAGCATCATCATACATGAACCACTTGACCGGAACGCACTTATAAACCTGACCGACAGGGAGATCGCCGAGAAAGTCAGGGAAAGGATCGAGTCGGCAAAAACATTTGAATCGGCTGACTTTACAAATATAGTTACGGCAACAAAACCGATTAAAGCATGAACAGCGAACAGAAATGGGTCTTTATAATCAATCCGGTAGCGGGCGATGGTTTCGCAGGGAAGCTGGAAGCCACAATAAAAGAGGCAGCCAAAACATCCGGAATTATTGCTGATACTGTACTCACTGAAAGAAGGGGGCATGCAACCGGGCTCGCCCTTAAATATGCCGATGACGGTTATAAATATATTATCGCCGTAGGTGGCGACGGGACATTCAATGAAGTTGCTTCCGCACTGGTTAACAGGCCGGGCATAATCTCAGGCATTGTACCTGCCGGTACAGGTAATGATTTTGTACAGATCCTGGGTTTCCACGACAGGCTTGGGGAAGAGCAATGGAAGGAACTTTTCTGCGCCAACGTTGCTCAACTTGACACGGGGATTTGCAACGGCCACTTCTTTTTTAATGGAATGGGACTGGGATTCGATGCCCAGGTTGCAGCAGAAAACTATACCGAAACCGGTGAAGAAAAAAAAGGCGATAAGAAAAAGTATATCTGGCAGATTCTCAAGACAATCTTATTCTACAAGGAGAAGAAAATGACAGTCATCAGTAACGGGTCAAAAAGTATAACCGATTGCTTCATCAACACCATTTCTATAGGCAGGCGATTTGCAGGTGCATTCTTTCTTACGCCTAAAGCTATTGCAGATGACGGGTTGCTGGATGTATGCTCAGTTAAGAAACTTAATCTCTTTCAACGGCTGAAGATACTGACACAGGTTCCTAAAGGAAATCATCTTAACGACCGGAAAGTTCATTATTATTCGACAAGTGCGCTGGACCTTGAATTTGATGAGAAAGTGCCTTATCATCTTGATGGAGAGCTGTTCTTCTCAGATAAATTCGAGATAAGGGTTCTGAAGAAATCACTTAATGTCATTTACAATTCCTCGGGAAAACATTATTTCTGTTTGAGCTAATCCGACCCTCCTTGGAAGAAAAAGAAAAATATTGTGTCTTTTTCGATCTTGACGGGACACTGACAAGCATTAACAGCGGATATGCACTTTTCAGAACTGCATACTCTAAAGGACTGGTAGACAAATCGGGAATTCTCAAGGCAATCATGCTTTCAGCACTACATAAGTACCACCTAACAGATGCCGGCAACCTAATTAAAGCGATGGGGAAATGGGTAAAGGGAACCGACCAGTCAGTATTCGCAAGGATTGCCGAAGAGTCTGTTGAAAAATACCTCCTGGATTCAGTCTATCCTGATGCCAGGAATGAAATCAGTTACCACAGGTCACACAATGCCACGCTGGTACTGCTTTCATCAGCTGTCGAGGAAATCTGTAAACCTATCGCCTGCCATATCGGAATCGATCATTATATATGTACAAGCATGGAATCATCAGGAGGTACTCTGACCGGGTTGCCTAATGGTGCATATTGCTATGGTAATGAAAAACGGAGGCAGATGGAGGATTTTCTTGCCATGAACGGTTCATTACCCTCTGCTGCATTCTACTATGCCGACTCCATATCAGACCTTCCTGTCCTGGAAAGAGTGGGAAATCCCGTCTGCATAAATCCCGAGAAAAAACTTTTGCGCGCAGCGGGGAAGGCAGGCTGGCCGGTCAGGCAATGGAAAAACTGACCCGGGAAAATTTATTTGATTTATAAATCTACCAAAACCCAAATCGTATAATTTTACATCTGTTAACCAATAATATAATTATGAAAAAGAATTTGAAATACATTGTATTTACAGCCAGCCTGGTTATTGCCATGTCTCTCCCGGCACTTTCGCAACCTTTCAATACCCTTACCCCGGCAGAGAAGAAAGCAGGCTGGATCCTGCTTTTCAACGGAAAGAACTTTGATGGCTGGAGGACATGTAACGGCCAGGGTATTGCACCCAACTGGTCAGTTGAAGACAATGCAATGAAGGTTACCACCGCGGCCGGCAAAAATCCTGGCGAAGGTTCAAATACCGACATACTGTATTCAGCAAAAAAGTTCAGGAATTTTGAGCTTTCTGTCGACTGGAAGACATCCAAAATGGGAAACTCCGGTATCTTCTTTGATATAAGGGAAGTACCTGGTAAACCAATCTACTATGCAGCTCCCGAGGTCCAGATCCTTGATAATGTAGACGCTACCGACAATAAAGTTGCAAGTCACCTGGCCGGGTCTCTTTATGATATGGTAGCTGCCGATCCTAGAAGTGTTAAGCCAACCGGCGAATGGAACACTATTGTCATAAGAGTTAAAGATGGAAAAGTGATCCATACCCAGAACGGTATGAAGGTTGTTGAGTACGAAATGTGGACCCCTCAGTGGGATACCCTTATTGCAAGAAGTAAGTTCAAAGGCTTCCCGGGATTTACCCAGGGCATCTCCAAAGAAGGCTATATCGGCCTGCAGGACCATGGCTACACGATATGGTTCAGGAATATTAAAATAAGGGAACTTTAACAATTTCCAGGTATAATTTCAAATGCGGGATCGCGATTTTTTGTCCTGCAGACTTATCTGAATATCAAGCCTTTGAGCATAGGGCGCCGGTGTGTATGACTGATCATGCGTGCCGGCGCTCTCTTCATTTTCCCCTGCTCTCTTCTCCGGCATAATCACTGGCTGTCTTCCCTCCTCATTATAGTATTCATTTTCATTATATTACAAACACCTGTTAATTATTATGTTGAATTTTTAAACAGTGTTGAATTTTTAAACACAACCTGTATCTTGCTATTTTTCCGGGCTTTACTTATAATTGCAAATCAATGTGTTTAATAATTCAACATTTTTGGCCGGTTATTAGTTACCGGGAATAAGGTTATTGTTCTGATTTTATGCACATTATAAAGAATGGCATTGTAATTGCCAGATGGTTCACAAATGACCAAGAAACTGTATTCAATTTCAATATCACTATGAAAACCATATCAAAATCTACAGGATTGATTGTTCTGCTGGTTATAATTTTCAGCACGACTTTTCTGGCTCCGTTATTAGCCGGATCCCCCACCGACACGCTAAGGATTTTTACCACACCATCGCTGGCACCGCTGGTAATGAAATGGAGTACAGGCTTCCGGGAACAGCATCCCGGCTGCCTCATCTCGGTAGATTCTCAGGTTGACCTTCAAAAGGGCAGCGGTAGCCTTATTATTTCTTATAACAACCTCCTTCCATCACCCGAAGGCGACACAAAGTGGAAAATCACTATTGCGCACGATGCTGCAGTACCGGTTGTCAATACCGGCAACCCGGCTTTTAAAGAACTTATGGAGAAGGGAATATCACCCGAAACATTTGGCAAAATCCTTAAATCATCCGGAAACATAAAATGGTCTGAAATATCGGCTCGTGGATCAAATGTTCAGGTAACTGCGTATCTGACCATCCAATCGGCATCCGGAAATAAAATCTGGACCTTTGCAAGAACTGGATCCGATGCCCTGAGTTCAGTAAAAATACTTAACAGGGATGAATTCTTCAGGGCGGTTAAAGCTGATAAGTCTTCCGTTGGATTCTGTAATATCAGCGAGCTTCCCGGATCGGTTTTGCCCGAGGGGCTTGCTTTTCTGCCAATAGACAGAAACGGAAACGGCAAGCTCGATAACTTTGAAATGATTTACGATAATCCTGAAACACTTCTCAGAGGTATCCTTACGGGCAAATTCCCCCATTCCCTTTGTGTGTCAATCTGTGCCGCCGCTGGTGTAAAACCATCGGATGAAAATATGGTCGCGTTCCTTAAATGGCTTGTTGCTGAAGGGGGTAAAACTACATCCTCCGCCGGCTACACCGGTCTTATTGAAACTGAAAAAGAATCCGGGTTACTGGCCCTGACCGGCATCAGCGATAGTCTTGTCTCCTCCTCGGCTAAAAGTACTTCTTACTCATGGCTAATCCTGATTGTGGTTGTAATTGCCGCAGGAACTGTAATCACAGTCCTTCTGAGATCAGTGAGAAGAAAAACATCGCGAACCTCCGGAACCTTGATTCGCGAAACCCTGGCCTTCAACGAAAAGACTATTACTGCACCTGCAGGTCTCTATTTCGACAAGTCGCATACTTGGGCATTCATGGAAAGAGACGGGCTGGTAAGGCTTGGAATAAATGATTTCATGCAGCATGTTACAGGGAATCTTACAGAAATCAAGATGCGTGAGCCGGGTGAATATATCAGGAGAGGTGAAAAATTGCTGACTGTCGTGAAAGAGGGTAAGCAATTAAACCTTTATGCCCCGGTATCGGGAGTGATTAAGTCGCAGAATACCGATCTTTATCTCGATTCCTCCCTCGTAAACGCTTCTCCTTATACTGACGGCTGGGTGTACCTGATCGAACCCAAAAACTGGTCGAAAGAGATCCAGATGATGTTCCCGTACGAAAGATTCAGGGATTGGATAAACTCAGAGTTTATAAGGCTGAAAGACTTTTTTGCAGCTTCTCTTAAGTCGCATTATCCCGAATATGCCCCCGCCGTCCTGCAGGATGGTGGAGAAATTACCGACAATCCGCTTGAAGAGCTGAGCCCGGAAATCTGGGAGGATTTTCAGACCAGTTTCATAGACAGATCGAGATAATAGATTAATCATCCACGATTAATTAATGAACCCATGAAGTCAGACAGGAGGGCATTCTTCAGGACGATTGGTGCGGCAGGGCTAACTCTTGCAATCGGGAATAGTGCAAAAGCTTCTGCAGTGAAGAAAGAGACAATTGAATTCAAAGGGATCCTCTATGATTCCACCAGGTGCGTTGCCTGCAGGCAATGCGAATCGGCCTGCGCAGAATCCCATAATCTCCCCCAGCCGACCGATGATCTTGTTGCAGGCATTGAAAGAAAAACATCTGAAAAGCAGCGTACGGTTATAAATCTTTACAACACATCCAGGGGAGAAGTGCCGGTAAAAAAACAGTGCATGCACTGTAACGAGCCTGCATGTGCGGCAGCATGCCTTACCCAGGCAATGTTTAAAACCAGGGAAGGTCCGGTAATATGGAGGGGTGAAAAATGCATGGGCTGCAGGTATTGCATGGTTTCATGTCCTTTCGAAGTTCCTAAGTTTGAATATCACAGCGCCAATCCAAGAATCCAGAAATGTGATATGTGCTACGAAAGGATAGCTGAAGGTAAGGTTCCTGCCTGTGTTGATAAATGTGCCGGTGCCCTGACCTTCGGAACGAGGCGTGAACTGCTTACCGACGCCAGGAAAAGAATCATGGAATCACCCGGAAACTATATCGGTCAGATATACGGTGAAAGTGTGGCAGGTGGAACATCTTATCTCTATATCGGCCCGGCCCCGTTTAGTGAACTGGGGATGAATACTGCCCTACAGGAATCGTCGTACCCCGCCCTGACAAGGGGTTTCCTTTACAGCGTACCCGCAGTTTTCATTTTACTGCCCTCGTTGCTTCTTGGCATCCACGAATCGACAAAAGGGAACAGGCTAAAAGAAGAAGGAAATGAATGACAATCAGGCAATAATTCCAGGCAGAAGTACAGGGAGGTCCCAGTTCAGGTTCCTTCTTAGCGAACTCAGGCCGAAGGGCAGACTACTTACACCCTTCAATATAATTTCTCTTCCTGTAATACTCCTTGGTCTGATTATCATTGCCATACGATTCATCAACGGCATCGGCTCCGTGACAAACCTTACACAGGAGACCCCCTGGGGCCTGTGGATCGGTTTTGATGTTGTAACAGGTGTCGCCTTCGCCGGGGGAGCCTATGTGATTACTTTCATGGTATATATCCTGAAAATGGATAAGTACCACTCCATAGTCAGGATTACCGTATTGAACGGATTTCTCGCTTACGTGTTTTATGCAGGCGCCCTTCTTCTCGATCTCGGACGTCCATGGAACGTTATCAATCCCATCATCGGAAACAGCTTCGGAACAAGCTCGGTTCTTTTCCTTGTTGCATGGCATTTCCTGCTGTACATGATTGCTGAACTCATAGAGTTTTCGCCGGCAATTGCAGAATGGCTCGGGGCAAAAAGGGCAAGAAAAATCCTTTCAGGCATGACAATTGCCGCTGTAATATTTGGCATCACCCTTTCAACTCTTCATCAATCGGGCCTTGGAGCACTTTACCTGATGGCAAGGGAAAAAATTCATCCTCTCTGGTATAACGGATTCATTCCCCTGCTGTTTCTGGTTTCAAGTGTCTTTGCCGGCCTTTCCATGGTGATTTTCGAAGGATCAATAAGCCACCGGGTCTTCTTTGACCAGATAAGTGAGAGGAACCATAAAGCACATGATGGTATCGTTCATGGACTCTCAAAAATCTGCACTGGTGTGATGTTTGCATATTTATTCCTTCATCTTCTCGTTTTCATCCATGGCAAGAGATGGGAGTACCTTGGCACACCGATGGGATACTGGTACCTGACCGAAATCCTTGGATTTGTAATGATCCCAATGCTGCTCTATTTCTTCGGCTTCAGGAAGAGGAACCTTTTAATGATAAGGATCGCAGCAGTGCTGGCCATAATCGGAATAATAATAAACCGGCTGAATGTCACTGTAATCGGGTTCCACTGGGATGCAGCATCACATTATATTCCTTCCTGGATGGAATTCGTTGTTACTCTTACCGTAATTTTTATCGAAATCTGGGTCTTCAGATGGGTGGTTAACAGGATGCCCGTTCTGCGTGAATCTCCTTCATGGACAAATGAAAACTGACAATAAACTGGCTATATGGACACATTCACCTACCATAACATTTTTGACACCAAAGGGATTGAATACCTGATTATTATCGGCTTCTTTGCAATCCTGATACCGTTCTGGCTCATTCTGAACAGGAAAACTTCTGTAACCGATAAGTTAAGAGGTCTCCCAGGTATAATTACTGCAGCCGCACTAAGGGTACCTCAGGGTTTGTTCTATTCAAGGAACCATACATGGGCACATCTCTCAAGAAAAGGTATTGCAGAGGTGGGCCTCGACGACCTTCTGGTCCATCTGACAGGTGAGGTTAAAATAGTGAACAGTAAACAGGAGAACGAAAAGATATCAAAGGGTGAGGTTATTGCTGAAATTCAAAAGGATGGTAAGATACTGAATGTCTTTTCCCCCTTGTCGGGTGAGATAATTGCAATAAATAAGAAACTTGCCGAGGATCCGGGTATCATTGTGGGCGATCCGTACGGTGAAGGCTGGATCTTTAGGATAAAACCTTCGGACTGGGTTGCGGAGACTGGTTCCTGCTTTTTTGCCGGATCGGCCGTCACATGGATGGGAAATGAGCTGACAAGGTTCCGCGATTTTCTGATGGAAACGACTTCAAAAATGGCAAATGGTTCATCCGTACCCGTCCTCCAGGATGGTGGCGAGCTTAAGGATCATATGCTGGCGGAATTGCCTGGTGAGGTCTGGAAGGAATTCCAGGAGGACTTCATGGGACTGGAACCTAAGTGCTCGAGAGGCGGAGTGTGCGACTAAAGCATTTGCAAATTAATTTTGACTGTTTGAGACCCGTTTGGAATTTTGATCTTAAATTAGGGATAGAAAAATGAAGCTTGACAGATGGGCCGATTCAGTTATTTTACTCTCTCGGGAGAAGATTCACTATTAAAAAAATTTCTGAAATTCAGATCCTCCATTTATGGCCGGGTAGTGTTTATTTCAACACTGTCGTCAGTAATACTGTTTTTGCTTTTCTGGCTTCTTTTCAGGTCGGTCAACGACAGGTATGTAAGGTCGGTTCTGAGAGAGAATGGCAATACTGTCGGTTCCCTTGTACAGGGCGCCCTCTACAGGTCGATGCTCGAAAACGATAAAACCTCCCTGCAAAATTCGCTCGATATTATAAACTCGATGTCGGGTATCGATGACGTAAATCTGTACGACAGCCAGAATAACCTGATCTACTCATCAATATCTTCAGATACGGTAAATCATTCCGATCCCGACTGCAAATCCTGTCATAAGGACCTGGCTTCAATGTTCCTGGCAAAGGAAAAATCATACAGGATCATTAACAAGAACAGTGAGTGCAGCATGAATCATAATAACAACGACAGCAGGCACCTGATAATCAAATCCCCCATACTTAATCGGCCTTCATGCTATACTGCAGCCTGTCATGCCCACCCTCAGAGCGAGGAGGTACTTGGATCACTCATGATTAAATTCCCCCTGAAAGAGCTGGATAAAGCCATGAACAAATCCGAAACCAATTATTTCATGCTTGCTGTTATTGTCACATTTGTCCTGATAATTATCCTGATAATCTGGACAACAACAAAGGTCAAGAAACCGCTTAACGGGATCATCCTGGCAAGCGAGGCGGTCGCTGCAGGTGATAAGAGCACCAGGCTTGAATTAAGGCAGAACCACCTTTATGATATGAAAATGGTTTCAATGGCTTTCAACGATATGCTGGATAATCTTCAGAAGGCAACTGTCGAGCTTCAGAACTGGTCACATCAGCTTGAATATAAGGTCCAGAAAAAATCTGAAGAGCTTGGGCAGGCACAGAATGAACTCATAAATATTGAAAGGATAGCATCCCTGGGCAGGCTGTCACTTTCTGTAGCTCACGAGATAAATAACCCGCTGTCGGGAATACTCGTTTATGCCAAGCTCATACACAAGCAGATCAGCGGCCGGGATCTGAGTGATGAGAAGAGGGAAACCATATTGAAACACCTGAAGTATATCGAAAATGAAGCCAAGAGATGCGGTGATATCGTGAAGGGGCTTCTGGATTTTTCGAGGAAAGACCAGATGGACTTTGAGCCGAAGCACCTTAATGAGGTCCTTATCGAGACCTATGACCTGATGTCTCATTCCATGAAAATGGCAAACATAAGCTTCGTTTCTGACTTCGGAGCCAGGTCAGATCTCATTTTCTGCTGCCCAAACCAGGTAAAGCAGGTATGCATAGCAATACTTGTCAATGCCCAGGAGGCAGTTCTTGAAAACGGCGAAATAACCCTGAGGACCTGCAATCCAGACGATTCACATATAACAATTGAAATATCAGATAACGGTAAAGGAATATCTGCCGAAGATTTGCCTCATATTTTTGAACCTTTCTTTTCCACCAAGGACAAAACCAATGGAATCGGACTGGGGCTCGCAATAGTACATGGCATCATCCAGAATCATAAAGGAAAGATCGAGGTAAAATCCGACCCCGGCAAAGGCACGGTCATTTCGATAATACTTTCATTGTTAAAGACATAAACAAAACGGGTCATGGGAAGAAAGATCTCCATACTTATAGTCGATGACGAGGAATCAGTAAGAGACTCTCTATATAACTGGTTCATTGAGGACGGTTATAATGTTGAATGTGCAGAGGATGCAAAAAAAGCACTCAACATTCTTGAAGCTGAGGACCTGGACATTATCCTGGCTGACATAAAGATGCCCGGGATGGACGGCCTTGAAATGCTTAAACGGATCAAAGCGCTCAGGAAGGATTCGATAGTTATAATGATGACTGCCTTCGCAACCGTTGATACTGCAGTTCAGGCACTTAAAGATGGTGCATTTGACTATGTCACAAAACCGTTTGACCCTGACGATCTTTCACATCTTATAAGAAATGCCTCGAAACAGATTGCCCTGGAAGAAGAAAATGAGATCCTCAGGGAGAAGCTCGTCTCTCTCGAAAATGTCGAAAGCCTTGTTGGGAAAAGCGAGGCGATGAGAAAAGTGCTCAGGGAGATAGAAAACATTGCCCCCTCCAATGCTTCTGTGATTATCACCGGCGAAAGCGGGACAGGAAAAGAGCTTGTCGCAAGGGCTATTCATTCCAACTCTCCCAGAAGGTTTTTTCCCCTGGTCAGCGTTCATTGCGGAGCATTGACAGAATCACTTTTGGAAAGTGAACTATTCGGACACGAGAAAGGTGCCTTTACCGGTGCTGTATATAACCGTAAAGGCAGGTTTGAAATGGCCGACAATGGAACAATATTTCTCGACGAAATAGCCACAATCTCAGCAAAGATGCAGGTTGAATTGCTGAGGGTCCTTGAAACCAGGACCTTCGTGCGTGTAGGCGGAAACAAGGAAATTTCATCCGATTTCAGGGTAATTTGTGCCACAAATAAGGACCTGAAGGGAATGGTCGGGGCGGGCCTGTTCAGGGAGGACTTGTTTTACAGGCTGAATGTGGTTAATATAAATGTCCCCCCGCTGAGAGAGAGGACCGAGGACATTCCTTTGCTGGTCGATTTTTTCATCAGGAAGTATTCCACATCCATGAACAGGCCGGTGCTTTCAATCGAATCTTCCGCCCTGAAGAAGCTCGAGGAATTCTCTTTCCCCGGAAATATAAGGGAACTGGAAAATATGATTGAAAGAGCAATCGTCGTGGGGAATGGTAAAAAAATCACCGTGAAGGAGTTGCCTATCGGGAAAGAAGCGCCTGGCGCCCAGTATGAAAGCCTCGACGATATTGAAAAGAATCATATTAAGGCTATCCTCTTTAAATACGGCTGGAACATCTCAGCAGCTGCTAAAGCTTTAAAAGTCGACAGAGTTACTCTTTATAACAAGATCAGGAAATACGGCCTTGCACAGGAGGAATGAGTAAATTTTTTGCCGGATTTTCTGCAGAAGAGAACTATTTCCAAACTGTTAAACTGAATCCTACATAGTCCGACAGTTGCCAGGGAAAACAGAAAATATCAGTTTAATATCCTTTGGATATTTCGACAGGGGATTACTTGACAAGGTTTCGGTTTTTGTTGAACACGAGCTTGGTTTCCCGGTCCGTATCAGGGAGGGATTTCTTGATCTGAGTGAATTTTACGATCCGGCAAGAAGACAGTACAACGGAACATCCCTTCTCAAAAAAATTGAATCAGATTTTGCAGACGCAAATACAAAAACCCTGGGCCTTTTTAATGTGGATCTTTTCATACCGATCCTTACCTATATCTTCGGACAGGCCTTCCTTAATGGCAATGCAGGAATTGTATCAGTTTACAGGTTCGGTAACGAGCGGTACGGAATGAAACCCGACCCGGAACTGCTCGCTTCACGCTTAAGAAAGGAAATCATCCACGAACTTGGACACATGTTTGGCCTCATTCACTGCACCGATCCTGTATGTGTCATGCGATCAGGATCGTACGTGGAAGATATTGACCAGAAGGGACATGACTTCTGCAACAGCTGCCGCCAAAAGCTTATTTGATTTCTGTAACCTGAACTTCATGCTTCCTCTTTTGTTTAATTATGGTACATAGGAAACACTTCATGAAAACCCGGTGTCATATACGACATCAGGCAGGAAAGTGTAAATGAAATGAACAAAGGGATCGCAATTGCAATTCTGCTGCTGCTTCTTTCCGGAAAAGTGACTCTGGCGGGCCCCCCTTTTGGAACAGACGATCCTGAGCCTGTAGAATTCCATCACTGGGAGTTCTACATTTCGTCCATGAACCAGCTTCAGCCCGGCAACTCTTCAGGAACCCTGCTGCACTTTGAGACCAACTTTGGGGTAATAAAAAACTGCCAGCTACATATTGAATTGCCCCTTAACTATGTACAGACAGCAGGAACAGGATTTCACTACGGTTATGGAAATACCGAGCTTGGATTTAAATTCAGGTTCTGGAAAAACACAGATGAATCACTGCAGATAGGAATTTTCCCAATACTTGAAATACCCACAATCAGGAATGCCGAATTTTCAACCAACAAGGTCCAGGCTTACCTGCCGCTCTGGATTCAAAAGTCATGGGGACGATTCACGACATATGGAGGTGGAGGATACTGGATAAACCCCGGTCCAGGCAATACTAACTGGACTTATGGAGGTTGGGAAGCACAGTACGATTTCTCAAAACACCTGACCCTCGGCAGTGAGCTTTTCTTCCGGTCTTCACAGGTCAAAGGCGAAAAGTCATTGACCGGGTTCAACCTGGGAGGTTTCATTAACTTCAGCGAAAAAATCCACCTGATCTTTTCTGCCGGGCATTCAATAACCGGAAATCCCGCTTATACAACATATACCGGATTGCTGATCACAATCTGACGTGTTTCTTACCGGTTTTACTTTATCTTCCCGAGAATCTGTTGTATGCCTTGAGGAATTAATTTGATTTTATCACGGTCGAGCGTGAGCCATGTCAGGTTTTTCAGTTTCCCAAGCTCGGGAGGAAGTGAGGTTAGCCTGTTATTATTCAGTTCGAGTTCAGTCAGACCTGCCAGGTTTCCAAGTTCGGGTGGCAGAGATTTTAGCCGGTTGTCACTCAGATCGAGGCTGACCAGGTTAACCAGGTTGCCAATTTCCCCTGGTATAGATTCTAACCTGTTTCCGCTAAAGTCAAGTTCATTGAAAACAACAAATTTTCCTATCTCGGGCGGTAGCGACTCCAGAAGATTACTGCTCATATCAATATATGCAAGGCTGTCCAGGTTTGAAATTTCATGCGGTATCACCTTAACCCGGTTACCGCTAAGGTCCAGTTCGGACAGGTACGGAAGTGTACAAATCTCAGCAGGGATAGCTCTTATTTTGTTATCACTTGCGACGAGCCACCTGAGGTTCTTGAGGTTGCCAAGCTCAACTGGCAAGGCGGTAAGCCTGTTGTTGCTGAGATCTAGGCTCCTCAGAGATGTCATTTTTCCAATCTCGGGTGGAATAATTTTCAAATCGTTGTTGCTAAGGTCCAGCTCGGCAAACCGGCTGAAGCCAAACAGTTCCCCCGGGACAGATTCAAGATTGTTTTCCCTTATAAAGAGTTTCTCAAGATTCCTCAGATTGCCTATTTCTTCAGGAATGGACCTTAGCTTGTTCTGGCTTGCAAGCAGTTCCCTTAGCAGGGTAAGTTTGCCGATCCCTGTAGGAATTGCTGAGACCTGGTTGTTCCTGATGTCCAGTTGTACAAGCCTGTCAAGGTTTCCGATAGCGGAAGGCAGGACCTCAATCTTGTTATTGCTCAGCTCAAGCACGGAGAGTGAAGAAAGCAGGCAGAGCTCTGCGGGAACAGCAATCAGCTTGTTGTTCTTCAGAATCAGTTTTTGAAGATCAACGAGTTTTCCTATCTGGGGAACCAGGGCCTCAATCTGGTTATTACTTAATATCAACGATTTAAGACTGCGAAGCTGGCCAATCTCAGCCGGCAAAACAGTCAGTCTGTTGTTGTCGAGGTTAAGCACCTCGAGAGATGAAAGTTTTTCGATTTCAGGCGGAACAGCTGGAACCGAACAGTAAGAAAGGTCGAGATACCTGAGGTTTACGAGCCTGCAAATCTTTGCTATATCATTCATCGATATCTCGTTGCAAAATCCACACATGTCAAGCCAGGTCAGCTGGGTCTGCTCCGCGAGGATATCAGGAACACTGGTAATCCTGGAATTTACCATCTGAATCCCGGTAATTAGATGACGGTATTCCGGCTTTAGCTTTTCCAGGTCGGAAACCGAGATCGAAACATACAGGCTTCTCAGGTCATTCAACCTGCCAAACTGTTTAAAAAGGCTGTCCCAGTTGCTGCATGTGTTCTTAAGGAGATTGATATGCCTGACACCGTGATTTGAGCTTAAAATTGTACCAAGCATGTCATTCCCCCTGCCCGACAGGTCAATTGAATCCTTTCCGGTTTCCTGGGCGTCAGAGATATTTGCGAATAAAATGCAAAGGATGAATAAAAGATATTTCATGTCTGAAATGATTTAAACTTTGATAATCCGACTTCCCGCCTTTTCATAAACCCCTGATACAAAATTGCAAAATTTCACGATCTTGCAACCGGGATAAAAGGTTTTTAAAAAAAATTAACTTACCTGTTTCCTCACCTGATTAATAGTTAAAGGGTTTCTCAGGTCATCTCCATATTGACCTGTTCCCGTATTTAGATATCTAATTACTTGTTTTTATGAAGTTTATTTCGGAAATTTGGTAATCGCAATTTCTGATACTACTATACTTAGTCTGGAAGGCCAGGGTCACCTAAATGGAGAATGTTTATGGAAGAATTGCATATTTCACCAACTGAAAAGACGCCGGATATAATATTGAATCCCAAGGGCGTTTTGAAAATTAAAGGCCGGGCAATAGATGAAAGCAGAACTGCCTACCCTGAACTGATTATGGACTGGCTTGGCCTGTACCTGAGCCATCCGGCTGATTCCACCGAAGTTGTTATCGCCCTTGAATACCTTAATAGTTTTAATACTCTTATCCTGAGCAATATCCTCAAGAAGATCGCAGAGGTTAAACTCCAGTCCAAAAGGTTGTTTATCAAATGGTACATCGAAGAGGATGATGAAGATCTTATGGACCGGGCCGAGTATATCTCATCGACCTTTAATCTGCCGGTCGAAATAATACCGACTGCAAAGATCAAGTCGTTGTATTAAATCTGGTTGCGGGTCAGGGGTTTCTAAATCAAAAAATATGATAAGTCTTTTTAAAGGCAGGAACTCAATTTATCTGCCTGTTTTGCTCCTATGTATTCTCTCATCCTGCAAAGAATCCCCCGTTTCAATATACAGTGAGAATCCGCATTATTTTTACTTCAGGAGGAAACCCATAATTCTTATAACCTCTGATCATCATTACGGGGCAGTAATTGACAGGGATTTCGACTTTAAAAAATACCTCTGCTATTTATCATCATCCGGCATGAATCTGACCAGGATTTATCCTGGTGGTATGTTTGAACTGCCTGACAAGTATATTGAAGGAAGTCCACTTGGCCCCAAACGCGGCAGGCAGATTCTGCCCTGGGCAAAATCGGATGTCAAAGGAGCTGATTCACTGCTTGCAGAAGCTGGGAAGCCATCCTTTAAGTTCGATCTTGACAGGTGGAATCCTGAATATTTCGCAAGGCTGAGAAGCTTTGTAAAGGAAGCCGCCAAAAGAGGAATTGTGGTCGAAGTACCCTTTTTCAACGGGATGTATGAAGATTGCTGGCCTCTTACGGCATTTTATCATGGGAACAATATTCAGAATGTGGGGAAATATGAACCAGGGGACTGCGGTTTTTTTACATCATCCCTGCCACAAAACAGTGATGTGCTGCTGTACCAGGAAGCATATGTCAAAAAAATTACGCAGGAACTTAACGAATTCAACAATGTTATTTTCGATATCTGTGATGAACCCTCATTGCAGGGACTTCCGGGTGGTGGTTGCAAATTTCTTCCCGACAGCCAGGTAGTTCCCTGGATTACCAGGCTGAAAGATGTATTTACCGAAACAGAATCTATCCTGCCAAAGAAACATCTTCTGGGTCAGACCGTGCAGAACCTCTCCCCCGATTTCTCCGATCAGACCTGGTGCCAGTGGCTACCAACCGAATATGCGGGACCGGCTGCAAAAGCCCTTGATAAAGACTACAGGTACAATAAGCCTGTTGTTGATGTTGAATCCAACTTTTACGGTATCAGCCTGACAAAGAATCCATACAATACTGATGCTGTAAGGCTTGAGGGTTGGTGGTTTATGACAGGTGGCGGAGCGGGTTGTATCAATCTCAATGGTGAGTATCATGCCGGGCAGGAAAACGGCGGGAAGGATACAAGGACGATCATTGTACCCCAGAAAAAAATCCTCAAAAAATTCATGGAAAGCTTCGACCTCTCCAGGTTATCAAAATCATCAGGCGTGGAAGGCCCTGGCGGGAATGTAATCTTCAACCTGCTTTCTGAAAAAGGAAAACAATATGCATTGTATGCTTTCCACGGTGCTTTTGAAAGTGAATGGGGATCTCATTTTACTCCATTCCGGGGTGAATACAGCGATTCGCTTATTATAAAGGAAGTACCTCCTGGCATTTATTCCGGCAAATGGATGGATCCAGGGACAGGGGCAATTATTGAATCGCGGGAAATAGCCTGGTCCGGTGGAGACATGATTCTAAGGACCCCTGAATATAATCTTGATATTGCACTAAGTATCCTTAAGAAGAAATAGTTCTTTATAATAAAAACAGGCCGGGGATTAAGCTCCCCTGGCCAGATGGTAAAACCGTGGATCTTGTCATCAAGCGCATTATATGCAACATTATTTATATAGATCGGAATTTTTTACCCTTTACCAGGTAGCTGACATCAATTACCACGGACTACCCATAAAGATGGTATTCCCAGGCTTCTCGTGTCTTTCCCGTGACCTGCTATCCAGGTTCCTGAATTATTCTCAATGAGCTCCATCTGGTTAATTTTACCCTTTGTGTCGGGACCACTGGTGTCTCATTCTTTTCCGCATTCCATACCATTCTGAACAAGCCATTTCCCGTCGGTTTTTTTGAAGAGCCACTGGATTGACCATGGTTCGATCAGGGTCTCATGGCCGTCTTTGTATTTCTCCTACAATTTTGCATCAGCTGTGCAGAGTACCGTTGAATTATCCAAAACATTAAATAGCTAACTCTTGTAAGTCCCTTTCATTCCTGGAGAACCTGGAATAAAGCATCATTTGTTTTCATCCTTCACCCACGCAAGCGGGGCTCGGCTGTTACCGGATTACCTCCGGTGATCCGTTTCGGGGAGACTTCTCAGCAAAATCCCTCTGCCGCTCCGCGGCCGGGGCTTTTTGTTTTCATCCTTCACCCACGCAAGCTGGGTTTGGCTGTTACCGGATTACCTCCGGTGATCCGTTTCGGGGAGACTTCTCAGCAAAATCCCTCTGCCGCTCCGCGGCCGGGGCTTTTTGTTTTCATCCTTCACCCACGCAAGCTGGGTTTGGCTGTTACCGGATTACCTCCGGTGATCCGTTTCGGGGAGACTTCTCAGCAAAATCCCTCTGCCGCTCCGCGGCCGGGGCTTTTTGTTTTCATCCTTCACCCACGCAAGCTGGGTTTGGCTGAAAACAAAAATCCCCCGCATTTCATGCGAGGGATTTTGTTGAGGTCAGTGGCGGATTCGAACCGCCGTAGCCGGTTTTGCAGACCGATTCCTAGCCACTCGGACAACTGACCGTCAGGACTGCAAAATTAATAAAAAGAATTATTCCACAATAAGTTTGTATGAAATGACACTCTGGCGGGCAAGATGAAAAACCAGGACCGGTTCGAAAACTGAAGGTTCTCTGACCGGTCCGCTGGCTAACAACCTAAAAACTTCTGAAATCTTATCTGATGCTGATAGAAGTTTAAAATTTGCTATTAAAAAAAATTAAATCTTAAAAACCTCGATCAAATGAATTGCTTTCAATAATATCCCGTAGCTTTGTGTAATATATACACGAAGTTACTAAATTCTAAATTTTATCAAGTATTCCTATATATTTTTTTCTGAATATTTAAATCTTCTTCGTTGAGAGTTAGTCCGGCAAATTGTAAATTAGAAGTATGATAACCCACAGGATGATTCCGAATATTTCAGTTGACTGTGTAATATTTGGATTCGATTTTAATAAGCTAAATGTTCTCCTGGTCGAGAGAGAGCTGGTTGATGAAAATACCGGTAAGATTCTTATCAGGGATCACACTCTGACCGGCTATCATATCTATGAAGATGAGGATCTCGATAAGGCTGCAGGTTATGTTCTTAAGGATATCACCGGCCTGGATAATATATTCCTGGAACAATTTGCTGCTTTCGGACAGCTCGACCGTGTATCGGGCGAAAAGGACAAAGCGTGGCTCAGTTACATCAACAAAGGATTTGCTGAACGAATTGTTACAATCGGTTACCTGGCACTCATCGACAGTACCAAGGTGACTTTACATCCCAGGGAAAAAGTCGTGCGATGGTTCCCGGTAGACGAGGTACACGATATTGAGCTTGCATTCGATCATAAATACATATTTGAAAAAGCACTCAAGGTGCTGCGCGATAAGGTTAAGGTCCAGCCTATAGCTTTCGAGCTTCTCCCTGAGCACTTTACATTGTCGCAGCTCCAGAAGCTATACGAGTCCATACTGGGTACATCATTTGACAAAAGGAATTTCAGGAAAAAGATATCCCAGATGAATTATATTATACCCCTGAAAAAGAGGCAGAAAGGTGTGCCACATAAACCTGCCCAGCTTTATCTGTTCAGCCGTGAGGTATATGAGAAAACAAGAAAAAGCAGGATTATCTCGATAGTCTGAATTACCTTATTCAGAAAGGGTATTGGAATGAACTCCCTATCGTGTTATTTCAACACTTACCCTCCCGATATGTCCACCCATTACGGGATTCATTTTAGAAACTTTCACTGTTGCCTTTTTTATTCCTTTTACCTGGGTAAAGAGTGCGTTTAGAATCCGTGTTGCAATGTGCTCCAGCAGGTTTGATTTGTGTTCCATTTCTTTCTTTACCACACCGTATACTTCCTGGTAATTAACCGCATCCTGCAGATTATCACTGTATCCTGGCTTTTCCATATCAGTTTCGATCGCGAGATCAACGATGAACTTGTTGCCGATAATCTGCTCCTCCCTGTAGTGCCCGTGAAAGGCATAGAATTCCATGTTTTCGATGCGTATAAGCCCCATAGTTGAAAGTACTTAAAGTACTTAAAGTACCCGGAGTACTTGAAGTACCTGGAAATGTAAAATGTAGTTAAAACCAGTGATCAAAGTTCAAAGATAAATTAAGAGAATCAAATTCTGAATTTTATTATGGTTAATTGAAATAGAAGAAAAGCTGCTATTTTTGCAGTTGCTTTAGGAAAATATAAGAATCAAATGAGCAAAGAGAAACAGGAAGAACCGGTAATAAAGGGTGAATCGATGAGCTTTATTGAACAGTTTATCGTTGATGACCTCCAAAACGGGAAGAATGAGGGGAAAATAGTTACAAGGTTTCCACCCGAACCAAACGGTTATCTTCATATAGGTCATGCAAAAGCCGTCTGTCTGAGTTTCGGTATGGCAAAGAAATATGGCGGGAAATGCAACCTCAGATTTGACGATACAAATCCTGAAAAGGAGGATGTAGAATATGTCGACTCAATTAAGGAAGATATAAAATGGCTTGGATTCGACTGGGAGGATCGCGAATATTATGCCTCGGATTATTTTGGCCGCCTTTACAATTTTGCCGTTGATCTCATAAAAATAGGATTGGCCTATGTTGACGACCAGCCGGCTGAAGTAATATCTGAACAAAAAGGCCTTCCTTCAAGACCGGGGGTCGAAAGTGAATACAGGAAAAGAACTATTGATGAAAACCTCGGCCTCTTCGAAAGGATGAACAAGGGAGAATTTGAAGAAGGAAGTCGTGTCCTTAGGGCAAGGATTGACATGTCCTCGCCAAACATGCATATGCGCGATCCAATTATTTACAGGATACTCAAAACTCCGCATCATCGTACCGGCGATAAATGGAATGCATACCCGATGTACGATTTTGCCCATGGCCAGAGCGATTATTTTGAAGGCGTCACACATTCGCTATGCACGCTTGAGTTTGAAGTTCACAGGCCGCTGTACGACTGGTTTATAGACCAGCTTAAGACCGGTGATTACAGGCCCCGGCAGATCGAATTCAACAGGCTCAACCTCAACTATACGGTAATGAGCAAGAGGAAGCTTCTAGAACTCGTGCAGGAAGGGAGGGTCAGCGGCTGGGACGATCCACGGATGCCTACGCTCTGCGGCCTCAGAAGAAGAGGCTACACACCTGAATCCATCAGGAAATTTGTCGACCTGATCGGATATACAAAAGTTGAGGCAATAAATGACGTGTCCCTGCTTGAACATGCTGTAAGGGACGATCTGAATATGAGGGCACCAAGGGTTTTTGGAGTTCTTAATCCCGTGAGGGTTATTATCACCAATTACCCGGAAGGAAAAACCGAAAACGTTGAAGTGATAAATAACCCTGAAGATGAATCAATGGGTAAGCGAACGGTCCCTTTCAGCCGCGAAGTTTATATTGAACAGGAAGACTTCATGGAGACACCGGTGCCTAAGTTTTTCAGGCTTGCCCCTGGAATGGAGGTAAGGCTCAAGGGTGCCTATATAATAAAGTGTGAATCGTTCAGGAAGAATGAGAAGACTGGTATTATTGAAGAAATATATTGTACTTATGACCCTGAAACACGTAGCGGAGCAAACCAGTCGGAAAAGAAAGTAAAGGGTACTCTGCACTGGGTTTCAGCTGCACATGCTGTAGAAGCAGAGGTAAGGCTCTACGACAGGCTATTTAATCACGAGGATCCGGCAGGCCAGAAAGATCATGATTACAGGGAGTTTCTAAACCCCGGTTCACTCCAGGTAGTAAAAGGCTGCAAGGTCGAGCCCTCTCTTAAAAGTGCGAAGCATCTCGAGAAGTTTCAGTTTCAGCGCCTGGGGTATTTCTGCGTAGATCCTGACACGAAATCAGATCACCTTGTATTTAACAGGACAGTACAGCTGAAAGACACCTGGACTAAGCTTAATAGGTAGTCAGGCTTGCGTACCTGCCGTACAAGTCGGACAACGACTGCAGGACAGCAGGGCCTCAGGACTGCAAGACTTCAAGACTAACTGATGCCTAGACAAAGTTTTTGTTTATTCGGAATTTGATTTATATTTGCAGGCTGAAAATTGCTCCGTAGTGTAATTGGCAACACGTCTGACTCTGGATCAGAAGAGTTCAGGTTCGAGCCCTGACGGAGCAACTTAAAACAGAGCGAGAGTGAGAGCGGGTGCGAGCACTCTCGATTTGTTTTCTCACACTCACTCTCACACTCACACTTTTTAAACGGATAGGGCGCCTGTCCCGACAGCATGAATATAGTGAATGCGTATCGGGAAGAAGTTTACCCCAACATGACGAGCAAAGTGAGGAATCAGCGGGGAGCCCTGCTCTAATTTATTAATTCATAATGTATTTGCTAACTTTCTGGTGTATATTTTAAACTCAGAACATAATTGCTCGACCCTTAGAATCATCACTGTACAAAATCCAGTTGAATCAAGATTCCATTTTATTGAAAGTGGGACACAAGAATTAATATTCTTATAATAATACTTATACCTCTCATAAAATTAAGTAGATAAACCGGGTAAAGCCATCATAATCTGAAAGATAATCTAAACCGTTGTACAATAGCAAATAAAACTCCACATGGAGATGCCACTTACAAGTCCGGAAATGCATCAGGCAAAATACCTAATACTCTCCGACCATCACAAAAGCGCCCCAGTAGAATGGGTATGGATATTTGATTCTCACCTCCAACTGAGCCTTTTTAAATGCATCGCCTTTATGACCGCTTTCCAGCCAGTACTTGTAAAAAGCAGTAAGAAGCTCCTGTGTCGGATCATCGCTTACTTTCCACAGGCTCATGATGATACTCTTTGCTCCCGCAACTTTAAAGGCCCGCTGCAAACCATAGACACCTTCCCCGTTCCTGATCTCGCCCAACCCGGTTTCACACGCCGATAAAACAACCAGATCGGTGTTGTCGAGATTCAGGTTCATTGCTTCATAGGCGGTAAGGATTCCATCTTCGGTCTTTTCATCCTTATCCCCTGCAATTGTTGCTCCGGCTCCTGCCAGCATCAGACCTGACTGCAGCAATGGATTCTTATTTGCAGAGATTAAAGAGTCGGGTTGAAAATATCCGTGTGTTGCAATGTGCAATACGCGGGGTTTAAAGCAGTCCTTCAATGTCTCTTCAAGCGCCTGGGCTCCCTCGAGGACCTCAGGCTGCCAGCTTTTCGCAGAAAGTAAGGCTGCAATATTCTCGACCTCTGTCTTTGTACCCGGCAGTTCATTCAGGTACGTTCCTCTCTCAAGGTTTAATGTGTAATACGCACGCTGTCCCGATCGCTCCTTCTCTGCCATCTCTGCCCTTTTTTCCTTGTTAACCTGGTAATCGGGGAAGCCAAAAAGAAGCGCCAGTTTGTTGGAGTTTTCCTCTTTTACCTCATTAAGCAGATCTTTGGTAGTCGTAACCAGTTGCAGATTTGTTTCGTCAAGTAAATATTTCTTTGACTTCGGGTTAAAGAGTGTATTCAGGTTAATGGAATTATATACCCCGTCCGGCGAGAAATAGATCTTCCGGATATTTCCCCCCAGCTCTTTTGCTATTGGCTTCCAGAAAAGGTTGTAAGATTTCTCATCATTGGTGTATGAGCTGATACAACTCCGGTAATATGCCAGACCTTTCTTTTCGAGCTCGTTCCCGTTTTTGAGCAGTGCAACTGCCGGGTATTTAGAAGAGGGTGTCACTATTAGGGCCACATAAAATATCGTATCGGTAAAATCATACCTGCTGTAATGTGGCAGCGCCGGATTACTGGTGTCAGTCACTGATCCGTAAACCCCATATTTTCTTAACCTGATCATTTCCACTGCGGCTTCGTCCTGTTTCAGCCTTTTCTGAACATCCTTCCAGCTGTAGCGTCTTTTGTCCGTCAGCGAAGCAAATAGCTCTGAGCGTTTTGAAAGTTCCTTTTCAAGCGTGTTGGTTTGTGCCTGCAGGTTATCGAGCATCTTAACTTTTGAGGAATCGTTTTCCATATAAAGCTTTGCAATGGCATATTGCTTATCTTCCCATGAGATGTACATGGCAAAAAGCTTTTTATCACCACTTGTTCGGATGCGTTGTTTCCATTTGGCGTTATCGTTCAAAAGGAGGGCTTTCGTGGACAGCTGCAGATCAAACATCTGTCCGGCGATCGAAGGATTCCTTTTATATGTCTGGGTGCCTATATAATTAAACAGTTCAACATGGTTATGAATTCTTTCCTGGTAAAAGATTGTTTTTTCCCTGTCGCTAAGGCCTGGAAAATAGGAGTCGATCTGACCAAGGAGAATATCATTCAGCCCGTTTAGCAGGGAAATGACCCTGGTTGAATCCCCCAGGTGCCATAATGCGAGTGCATAATCGGATACTATTTCATTGTAAACGGGATTACGCTTACCGGTTGTCATCTCCCATATCCTGATCGCTTCCTCAAATAGTGGAACTGCGGATGCATATTTCATTCTCTCCGAATAGTTAGAAGCCAGGTAACACAGATTCCGGGCATACAGGCTATTGTTTTTGCCGGAACCTGATTCAGTAAGCTTCAAAGCCTCTTTGTACATTGGCTCTGCTTTTTCAAACCTCCCCAAATTGTCATATAGTTTTCCAAGGTTAGCCAGAGATCTAATATACCCGGTCTCTTTGGTGGATCTTTCTGATGACGCTTTTAGAACATCAAGATAGTAAGGTTCGGCCTTTTCATATTCACCGAGGTTGCAATAGACAGTTGCAAGGTTGTTGGCGGTGGTGATATACTCCCAGCTTTTCTTACCCAGTTTCTGTTCAAGCTTTGACAGGTTTTCACGGTAAATTGATTCCGCTTTATGCAGGTCACCCATTTCGGTGTATAGTGATGCCATATTTGTGCATGCCTGAAGGTAAAAAGGGTGATCTTTTCCCACCAGCTTTTCAGCGCCGGCTTTCAATTCGAGGAAAAGAGGCTCTGCTTTCTCAAATTGCCCGCGCGACCAGTAAACAAGTGCAATAAACTGCAGGTTATCAAGGTAATAATAACTCCCTTTCCCTATAGTCTTCTCATATATCGCCTGTGCCTCCAGCAAAAGCGGTTCAGCGGCATTGTATTCATCAGTCCTGTAATCGATCACTCCAAGAAGGGAGAGTAACCTTCCGTACTCAATATTATCCTTTCCTAGTTGTTTTTCACGTATTGGAAGAGCCTGGCTGGACATATGCCTTGCTTCCTCATAATTTCCTATAGCCAGATCGAGTACTGCCAGGTTAAACAGTGCCTGGGCGTATCCGAGGTTGTCTTTTCCTGTAAGACTTCCGATAAGATCGAGATACTCTGTATAATACTGATGAGCTTTTGAATAGTCCCCGACAGAATAGTATCCGGTACCCAGATTGGCTACTGCCTCACTGTAGCTGGGATGTGACTTTTTAAACTGTTTCTGGACCTGTATAAATCCCTGCTGAAAATATTCAAGTGCTTTTTTGTAATCACCAGAACCATATGCCTGCAGCCCTCCTGCATTCAACTCTTCCCAGCTTTTTTCAGCAGGAGTCCCATCGAGGTTATAATATTTCTCTTCTGTAATTTTATTATCCCTGAATGTCCGGGTTATTTCAATGCTTCCATCCTCACGAAACCATTTTGCCTGGCCATTGATCTTATCTTCGGGCTGGTCGCTGTCCAGATATCCTTCCCATTGTTTATTCCCGTTCCTGTAATAATCATTGACAATGCCAACGGGTTTACCGGCTGAATAGTTTATATGCCTGTAGTAGCATACACTGTCGCTGATGGTGGTCGGTTTCCAGTTTTTATCCATCCAGATTGTCCATTCACCTTCATGCTTACCGTCCTTTACCAGGTTTGGACTTTGAGGCAGGGCCTGGGCATGCAGCCTGGAGTTACAACAAAGCAGCACCAGGAATAAGAAGCTGATAAACTTTTCCATCGTGAGCCATTTTGTACTATGTGACTTATATGTTCCCATTTATTCAGGATTGTGAAAATAGGAATTTTTTCTGCATCCGGGAGAACTTTTTAGTTAAGACTTTCCTTAAATCGCTCTCATTCTCTCACTCATACCTTTTTTCCGGTCAGCCCTTCGAAGATTTCCTGTATTCCCGGCCGGATAGTAAATCGTCAACCTAATGTTTACCAGTAATGTTTTAGATTTAAGGCCTGGCTTTATAAAAAGTAAATCAAGAAACCAATGATGAGTGAATCTAAAACAGTACTAATGTATTGGGAATCTTGCCAGGTTTTTGCCAGGGTTCATACCGTTCTTATTGGATCCAGCCTTAAAAAATCAATCTAATCATCGCTGATAGCTGGTTCCATTCTTTGAGACAGATCTACTTTTTATTTGACCGGATTTATGGGTAACGTCAAAATGAGAGAAAACAAAGAAATTATCAGGCCATTAAGATCTTCCAGGGAGACACGATTCATATTATGAATAATAGTAGCCTAATGAATTATTATTTAATTTAGGTCCTTATACTTATTAAGCATAAACCGATCACGAAAAAACACCTGCTTATAATATAATAAATATCAGAAAGATGGAAACTCATGCACAAGAGCTACATAAAAGTCCCGGACATGGATGGAGACATTATGTTTTCGAGTTTTTAATGCTTTTTTTAGCTGTATTTTGTGGCTTCCTGGCCGAAAACATACGGGAACGGCTGGAAGAACATCATAAAGAAAAGGAATATATGTATTCTATGATTGAAGATTTAAAGGCAGATACTATTGAATATAATCGTTGTATCAGCCTGATTTCTGAAACCATAATTCCTTTTCAGCAAAAATCGTTATCCCTTGTTTTCTTGAATCATTATTCTGAATCAGATATCAAACTTCTATATGAAAATATTCCTGTAAGCCTGGAATCAATAACATTATTTTTACACGACAGGACCTTGCAGCAATTGAAAAATTCTGGTAACCTTAGGCTTATACGAAGCAAGGTTGTAATGGATAGTCTTGCTGCTTATTGGAGCCAATGTGATAAATTATCAGGCTATCTATTCCCATCGTATGAAAATGCCAGGAAAGAGGCAAAAGATATTTATTTTTCATTATTTAGCCTTGATAATTATATTGATTACAAAGCCTGGATGCCAATAAAAGCAAATACTAAACTAAACCTATTATCCGGGGATAAGCTTCCGTTTATAAAACTTGGGAATTACATTTCAAATATTGAAACACAGCTCTCTGTTCCAGTGCTTTCAAATCTCAGCTCAGCTAAAAAAATGGCAGAGAATCTTGTCATTTTACTAAAAAAGGAATACAAATAAAGTAATTAAGCCAGTTTTAATCCGATCTGAGGATGTATCCTGTTTTTCAAGGGTTTAGACTGGAGATTTGCAAGAAAGATTTGTCTGAGGGAAAAAGGCCTTGCCCCTGTCTAAACTCAGATTGAACAGGTTGACCATGCAATGGAGAAGATAATCAATCGTTTACAATCATTTTAGATTGACACCATTCTGATTGGCAGAATGGGTTTGATCTTTTCAGTCGGATGCAAATGCTAATATCAAAAGAATAAGATAGAAACTACTATTTTCTTCTAATATATCCTGCAAGGTGCCAGGTATAATGGAGATACCCTGGAAATGCGACTTAAAAAAGACCCTTTCCGGTTCCCTCATGTTTGATTTATTTTAAACTCCTTCTTAATTTGATGCAAAAATAACAGATAACTTCCCAACCTTGTGGATATATAAACTGTCACTGGAATATTCTTTCAAAAAATCATTAGCAACCGGAATAACTTATACTTTTCAATCTACGGGTTCACTTACATCTTTAGAAGACTATTCTGGTGAATAATATTTTAAAAACAAAGTAAAATCTTCTTCAGCAGGTGTCTTTATTGATATGATTTTTCTGAATCCTAAGTTTAAAATGTCTTTAAGAAATGAGTTTGGCAATGAATTTTCAAAACTCCTTTTAATTGAACATTTACCGATTTCAACAACGAATCAAGAAAGTACCTTAGCATTTAAATCAAATAATATCTATTATCAGCCAGAATTAAGGATTTCGTATCCTGCTTATCTATTTAGATAGGGGCTGAATGTTGGTTATCTTATTTACATAAAAAAGAATAAGACTTATAATTCCACTAACAAGCTAGTCTTTTATTATCTGATGGTAGTGCTGCAAGACTAGATTGGTCTGGCTTAAGATTCTCAACTTCAATATCATACACTTTATTCCGATTTAAAACCAGGAAACATTGAACAGATCTTTATCCAATAACATGATAACTTTTGCTTAGATTAACTTTCTGTCTCCAAAGATTTGGAAGTTTTTAATATTAGATAAATTGGCCCAAAGGAGTCAGAAATAAAGATCTGGTTTTTTTAGATCTTGTAAAGTAATTCATTAAACATAATTTGGTTTTTCCCAATATTAAAGTTTTGAATCTTACAAGATTTATTTCCAGTTTCTGCCAGAATTTTGCACCAAAGAAAGTGTTATCTAATAGCGAACTTCGAAAAGAAGTACATTTAAAATAATGATACAGTTTACATTACAAAAACACTTAATTGCTGAACTAGAACAGTCTCAATTAGATTTCGATTACAGAAAGTTTATGGTAATGAATTAATCGCTGATAAATCAGTCAGATCGTTTGTTGACAAAAGACTATTAGAAATCTGATGTCCCTGATCACAAACAGCCTGAAAAGATTTACTATTCCCTGACGGACCTAACTAATTGTACGGATTCATTTTAGACAAAGACAATCTGCCCGGCTGAACCTTGTCAGAACTTAAAGATTTTACCACACGGAAGCACCATTATGAATTTTAATACAAAGAAGTTTAAAAATTGATTTTTCTTAAAGAATCAATCAGTACCTTAAGGGTGTATGGTTTCGAAATAAAATCTTCAAATCCCATTTTCAGGGCAGTTTCCTTATCCGAGTTTGAAGAATATGCTGTTAAAGCTATTACCGGGAGATCAGGAAAGAATTCTTTTATTCTCTTTGCTGCCTTAAAACCATCTTTATTTGGCAATTTAATATCCATAAGAACCAAATCAATTCCAGGGACTGATTTCATCATTTCGACTGCTTCGATACCGTCCTTCGCTCTTAAAAGCCTTACTCCGGAAGACTTCAACATCTCACAAATAAGCTTGTAATTATTTTCATCATCTTCTGCTATTAAAAAAGTTTTGCCCTCTAAAAAGACGCCGGGTTCTGCTGAAGGAAAGTCTCCGTTCTTTGCCGTAGGTTCAGAACAAAGATTCAATGGTACGGTGAAAAAAAATGTTGTCCCTTTTCCAACCTTTGAATCAAGCCATATCTTTCCTCCAAGCAATTCCACATAGGCTTTGGAAATAGAGAGTCCCAGCCCGGTTCCATCATGCTGCCTGGTTTCGTTATAATCCACCTGGTAAAACCTGTCAAATATTTTATCAAGTTTTTCTTCCGGAATTCCTATCCCAGTATCAGAAACAAAAAATTCGAGGAAATTTTCTTTTACGCGGTACCCGAACTTGACCAAGCCTGACTCAGTAAATTTCAGGGAATTGCACAATAAATTAGATAGAACCTGAACAAGCTTTGTCTTATCTGACCTGATAATCACTTTTTCATCCCAAATGCCAAAAGACCGGATTAACTGGATATTTTTAGTTGTGGCATCCAGTTTAAACTGACTATAAAGATCTTCAATCAGGGCGTTTAAATTCAGTTCATTTTCATTTATCTTGATTATGCCGGCTTCAATATTAGATATTTCAATAATATCGCTTATTATTGCCAGCAAATGATCGCTGCTTTTTTTAATAATCTCCACAAATGATTGTCGTTGATCCTTGCTTAAATCAGGATCATCCAGCAAGGAAGTAAACCCCACTATCCCGTTTAACGGAGTTCGGATTTCATGTGAAATATTATGCAAAAATGCTGTTTTCAGCTTATCATTTTCTTCTGCCTTGTTTTTTGCCGATATCAGGTCCTCTTCTATCTTCTTGCGAAATGTAATGTCACGGCATACTATCATCAGGCTGGATGGCCTTCCTGAAAAGTCAAAGACAAGGGATGAGGAGAACTCTGCCCAGAATTCACTCCTGTCAAACTTCAATGCCTTGTATTCAAAAATCTGAGGTGGTCTTTTACCTTCAACCACATCCCTGAAATTTGCTTTTGCAGGAGTGAAACTATCAGGAGACAGCCAGTTAAAAACATTCTCACCTGCAAGAATCTTATTTTCAGCCACTTCAAAAATCTGATATGCCCTTTTTGAAACAAATGATACATTTCCATCCAAATCTGTAACAATGACTCCGTTAGGTGAGATATTTACAAGTGTCCGGTAAAAGTTCTCAGATTCAGATATCTTTTTCTGTAACTGTTTCTGCTCAGTTATATCGACTCCGATACCCACGAGACCCGTTGCCTGGTCATCCTGGTCGAGAAGAGGTATCATGCTTGTCAGCAGCCATCTCTGATTTCCATTTTTATCAGAAAAATCTTCTTCCCGGTTTAAAATCGCAGCTTTATTATTTATGACATCCATATTATCCTTATGCCCCCTTTCACCGATAAATCCGGGGTATAGCTCAAGGTCGGTCCTGCCCAGTACTTCAGATTTGTCTTTTGCTCCTATTATTTCCAGGTCAGCTTTGTTTGATAAGACTTTCCTGCCCTTTTTGTCAAGGACATAGATTGTCGCGGGTAGGTTATCAATGATTGTTCTTAATATCTTTCTTTCTTTCTCGATATCTTTATCAGCCTTCTTGTACCTGGTAATATCGGTAATAGTTCCAAAGAGCTGATCCGGCATCCCGTCCGGATCCGTTGAGACCGGCACTCCTTTCACATGAACCCATCTGCATTCTCTTGATTTTGGTTCAAGTCTGATTTCAATATCCAGAATATTATTCTGTTTGTTCAGCAATTTCTCTATTTCTTCATGCAGAAGATCTCTGTGCTCCTTATGAATAAAATCGTTTAAAACGCTTTCCCGGGAACAGGCAAGTGTATTCTCCTTACCACACAATCTTGAGGCATTTTGGCTCAAACAGATCTTATCATTCTTCACGTCAAGATCCCACCAACCATCACTTATTCTATCAAATTCCGGTGGCATTCTTAAAAATGATTTCATAGCTTTTAAGTTTTCAACAAAACCGAATCCAGTTTTTTCTTAACTGCATCTCTTCCAATCTCCACAATTTCTTCAGCCTTGAAGAAGTCAAATATTCCACAGGACTCCCTGGATATTTCGACCAGGATATCAGGTGGATTATTCTCAATTATCATTTTAGACTGGTAATTTGTTGCCGCATTAATGGTACTGTTAATCAGATTAAAATAGTTGTATCTTTTCCTTCCTTTCCCGGTATTTGTCTTAAAAAGTATTCTTTTTATTTCGGATGCGGTTTTAGTTTGATTTATATCTCTTTTGTCATTTCCATGTATTATTTTTCCAGCTCCTGAACAAGGTATTTCTGCATTCACATTAACTGCAATAAGTATGTCGTTTTCAGACCTTATCGCATTGGTTATCGGTATATTGTTCACGATTCCGCCGTCAACAAGCAGTAAATTATCTGAAATTACAGGAGTAAAAACAGTTGGTATTGAGATCGAGGCCCTTATTGCATCATAGATGCTACCGTTTTTAAAGATAAATTCCCTGTTACTGACGAGATCAAACGCGGTAGCAGTATAACAGATTCCTAAATCTTCAATATTAGAATCCGGAATGAACTTCTTCATTGCCTTAAACACTTTGTCACCCTTAATCAGGCCCTGGTTGCTGAAAGAAAAATCAAGAAGTTTCAGGACTTCCTTTTTGTCCAGGTCATGGGCCCATTGTTTGAATTCGTTCAATTTACCTGTTGCATAAACGCCGCCAATTAATGCGCCCATGGATGTTCCTGCAATGGAGCATATTTTGTATCCCCTTCTTTCAATCTCTTCAATTGCCCCAATATGGGCAAATCCACGGGCCCCGCCTCCCGATAAAACAAGTGTCACATTCTCTTTCATATCATTATGCAAACTAAAATTCCTGTTAATATTTAAACCGTCCCCCATGGAAATCTGCTGGTAACCTGGCCTTCCAATCTTCTGAAGATCAAGGATGCATCAGTTCGATAACAACAATCAAAAAGCAGATGATAAAAATTACAATGTTTGGAATAATTGAGACTCCGTGTTTATGGTTTATATATGCGGCAACAATCATTGTCAGGCTGAGGCAAAAGGCAGAGATTGCTGAAATAACAGGGGCTATGCCTAATATGAAAGGAAATACCATGCCTAAAGCGCCCAGTATTTCCAATAAACCCACAATTTTGATCTGATTATCATCAAGATCAGTCAGCCCTTTCATTCCATGTTCCAGCAACTTAGCCTTAGGAATAAAGATTTTGCAATAACCTGTAATAAAGAATAGCAGTGCAGTTATGCCTGTTAAAAACCAGATAGCTGTTTTCATACAATTTTTTGATTTTAATTTTGGTTGTTTATTATCTCATTTTACTGATTTTATGCTGGATCTCACTTGTGTATTTATCCAATGTACCAGCTTAAATATTTAATTTCCCTTTCAGGTCCTGAAGCCTGTTATTAATATCCTCTTGTAATGCACCGATTTTGTTCTTTGCATTTTTATCAGCGCTGGTTAGCAGCAGTTCGACTCTTTGATTTATTAATTCATAATTGCTTGTGATTGTCCTGGCAATTTCATTACCTTCCTTCAGATACTTAAGAGCCGCGACACCGAAAGAACCTGACTTTTCAAAAGTGGATGGATGCTTCAGACCTTTCATGAGAACATATTTGATCCTTTTCCCGTTGGCCTGGTAATACAAATTCAAAAACGTCTCTACTCCGAATCTGATATCCCTGATTTCATCCAGGACAGGGATCAGATCCTTCCTAAGCAAGGCTCTCTCTCCTGTCAGCACCTTGAATGGATTTATGCGATAGTCAATTAATGTCTCAGAGGGCTGACCCAAAACCATATCTGCGGTGTTTTCGATAATTGGCTTTAATATTTCATTAAAATGTTCCTCTCTTAAATTCGAAACATCCGCATCAAAAAACAGGATTATTTCATTTTCAGATAATTCAACACCGTGGGCCATAGCCCAGCTCTTGCCCATGTTTTTTTCCAGTTTTTCATATCTGAATGTATATTCTTTGGATAATTCATTCAATATGTTCACTGTGTTATCGGATGAGCCATCATCGACAACTATAATTTCACAATCGGGATTCAGCCTGCAGCATGATATCAATACATCCGCAATGGTCTTTTCCTCATTATAAGTGCAGATAATTATGCTAGTTTTCATTTCCCATAATTTTTTTGAATTCTTCACCTGATATTGTCTCTTTATCCAGTAGATATTTTGAAAGATCATCCAGCAGCTTCCTGTTCTCTTTCAGGATTTCCGTTGCCCTGGCATGAGCATTCCGTATTATTGACAGTACCTCATTATCGATCCTTGATGCAGTCTCTGAAGAACAGATTAAAGAAGAATCACCTCCCAGATACTGGTTGGTGACAGTTTCAAGGGCCATCATATCATAATTATCACTCATTCCAAAGCGTGTAACCATGGCCCGTGCGATTCTTGTGGCCTGCTCAATATCATTACTGGCTCCGGATGTCTTGCGGTTGAAGGCAATCTCCTCTGCGGCGCGGCCTCCTGTTAATGTGGTTATCTTGTTGAACAACTCCTCTTTGCTCATGAGGTTATGCTCTTCAGCATCAACCTGCATTGTGTAACCCAGGGCGCCTGAAGTTCTCGGAATAATAGTAATTTTATGTACCGGTGCAGAGTCTGATTGTTTTGCTGCCACAAGAGCATGACCTGTTTCATGATAAGCTACTATCTCTCTCTCTTTAATAGAAATGGTTTTGCCTTTTCTCTGATAGCCGGCGATTATTACCTCGACACTCTCTTCCAGATCATTCTGGATTATTTCTCTTCTGCCCATGCGAACTGCCCGTAATGCCGCTTCGTTTACAATATTTGCAAGATCGGCCCCCGAAGCACCCGCGGTGGACCTGGCTATCATACTGAAATCAATCTCTCTGGAAAGCTTTTTATTTATCGTGTGAACCTTCAGTATTGCCTCCCTGCCCATAAGATCAGGCAGTTCCACAGGGATCCTCCGGTCGAAACGGCCAGGACGAAGAAGCGCTTTATCGAGTATCTCGGGCCTGTTGGTTGCAGCAAGGATGACAATACCCTTTGTTCCGTCAAATCCATCCATTTCAGATAAAAGCTGGTTCAGCGTCTGTTCTCTCTCATCGTTTCCGCCCACCATTCCGCTGTCGCGTTTCTTGCCGATCGTATCTATCTCATCAATAAAGATTATACACGGTGCCCTTTCATTTGCCTGCTTGAAAAGGTCCCTGACTTTCGCAGCACCCATCCCTACGAACATTTCCACGAACTCTGAACCCGTGATTGAAAAAAAAGGAACGTTAGCCTCGCCTGCCACAGCTTTTGCAAGCAGGGTCTTGCCTGTTCCCGGAGGTCCGACAAGCAATGCACCTTTTGGCAGTGTTGCCCCTATCTCAGCATATCTTCCCGGGTTATGTAAAAAATCAATTATCTCAACGAGCGATTCCTTGGCCTCATCCTGTCCCGCCACATCAGCAAATGTCTTTCCTGTCAGTGCCTGAACATAAATCTTGGCATTGCTCTTCCCGAATGTCATGAAATTACCTCCGCTCAGACCTGACTGCTGCATCTTTTTTGTAAAGACCTCGCCAATCCCGTAAAATAATATAGTAGGAAGTATCCAAGTCAGGAGAAAGCTAAGCAGAGGGGAGTTTTTTTTGGGAAGCTCCCTGGCAAAAGAGATCTTCCTGTTCTCATTCGGGCTTGCAGCATTCAAAAGACGTTCAACAAGGGTAGGGTCATTCATGGGGACAGTCGAGTAAACTGTCTCATTGTTTTTTTCATTCAGCAGGGTCAGTAACTGATCTTTTGGCTCATATGAGCCTGTAGCCCCCGCTGTGTTTTTCTTTTGCAGGGTAAAAAATATCTCATCGTCATGAATACTGACAGTTTTTACCAGGCCGCTGTCAACTTTCATTAGAAAAGATCCATAATCTACTTTGACAATTTGCCTTTTCATGATGTTTGGAAAGATCAGCGCATTAAGAAGTACTATAGTTATCAGTACGACTGCGTAGTAATAGAGGACAGGCTTTCTTGGGATCTTTTTTTCTTCCATATTGCTATAATTATGGGATAATTTTCATTCTGACAGTGTCAGCATTTGCATTCAGATAAGTCAGGACTCCTGAAACGTATTCGACAAAACTTCTTTCCCCCGTGACGGAGAAGCGCAGGTCAGGGTTGGTGTTGCCGTTTATGACAGCTTCTATAATTACCTGGATCGACTCACATTCTCCCTGTGATGTTTTCAGCTTGCAGATAAACAGATTATGGGTGTACCTCTTATCAAGAATACCAAGTTCCTTTTCAAAAAGTGGATTGACAGTATCCTCAGGTATGGCATAGATAAGGGAGATGAACAGATCATTCCTGTACCATAGATTATCCTTCAGAATTCTGAATGTATCAAAAACTCCGGGCTCGTCACATATCAGTACGAGATGGTAGCTTTTACCCTGAGACTCTGGTTTATGATTTGCACCAAACATAATCTAAATATTTGCGGTGCAAATTTGGATCACCTGTACCAGAAGGTTTTTGACCTAGATCAAAAAATGATTTTCGGCAGGAAGTTCCTGTATGTTTACCTTACATGAGAGTAATGGGGAATTTTTGATAAGTCAAGTCTGAATATGGTTATAGTGTCCGCCTGGACCTGAATATTGTCCATTTTAGATCAAAAATTCCGATCCTGACTTCTCAAATTCATAAATTTGCGCAATGGAAACTAAAATCCCGGTAAAAAAACTTTTCAGAGTTGCCCGTCACACCTCGACAGCCATTGGTCTTCTTACCATTGCGCCGGTTTATATAATGACATTTTCTATCGCTGAAATACTGGCGCCTGAAACAATGGCATCAATTGTAAAACTGTCTCCTTTCCCGCCTGTGTTGATTTTATTAATCGGGACAGTTTTCATAACCCTGCTGATATTTATGTTCTGGAGCATTAATATCTGGCTCACGTATACACTGGAGAGATATTCAGTTGCTGTCTCAGCGAAAACAAAATACTTCATTAGCTATCTTTTATGCATCCTTTCATTTTTTCTTCTTCGCCTTGTGCTGCAAATCCTTGGTACATCAATCTATCACGAGATTATGAACCAGAAAATGTCTTATTTAAAATTATTTCAGGTGCACTCAATCGAAGCTATACGTTTTGTAATGATTGCATTATTTGCCACATCAGCCAATACAATAATCCTGATAATCCAGGATCTGTTGCTCCTGAGGGAAAAAAAGACAGTTATCGAGTCTGAAAATGCACAGCTAAAAATTAAGAACATCGAGGCAACATACAACCAGCTCAAACAACAGATCCACCCGCATTTTTTATTCAATTCATTAAACACTCTTAAAACGCTGATCAGGAAACAGCCCAAAGAGGCTGAATCTTATCTTAAGAAACTATCAGATTTTTTGAGGGCATCTGTTACCTTTAACAATGAGAATCTCGTAAAACTAGGTGACGAGCTGAAATTCTGTCTTGACTATCTTGATCTCCAGATAGGAAGATTCGGTGAAGCATTGAAGTATACAGTTGAAATACCCGAGGAAGCAAAATCAGGTTATGTGCCGGTTTTTTCAGTTCAGCATCTTCTTGAAAATGCCATTAAGCACAATGCCCTTACAAGTGAGGATCCGCTTCTCGTCGAGGTAAAATATAATAATAGCCGGATTGTTGTTACAAATAATCTGCAACCAAAAAGTCCGACGGAGGAAACCACCGGAAGAGGCCTGGCCAACCTGGCAGAACGATACAAAATCCTTTCAGGCGATGAAATAGTATTTCAGCAGGATGATAAACATTTTTCAGTAAGTCTGAAAATTCTGGACCATGAAGATAGTAATCATTGAGGACGAAAAGCGTACGGCTGAAGACCTGGCAGAGACCATTTTAAAGCTATCGCCAGAGGTCCAGATTGTGGCCAGGCTGAGTTCAGTCAAAGATTCGGTTGCCTGGTTTAAGAGAAATGAACAACCGGACCTCATTTTCAGTGATATCCAACTTGGAGATGGCTTATGTTTCGAGATTTTCAAAAAACAGAGTATTACAACACCGGTTATCTTCTGTACGGCATTTGACGAATACGCGTTAACTGCTTTCAAGTCTCATGGGATAGACTACATTTTAAAGCCTTTTGACGAAGCGACTGTTGCCAGCGCACTTAACAGGTATAAAGAGCTTGAGGATAATTTTATGGGGAATAACCAGCGTACCGAAAAAATATTTAAGCTTTTTGAGAACAGGCAGAACCAGAGAACAGGTTCTGTCCTTGTTTACCACAAGGATAAAATCCTTCCTGTCAGGATTGAAGATATAGCACTTTTATATATTGAACACGAGATAACCTACCTGATCACATTCGCACAAAAAACATTCACCATTAACAAATCGCTGGAAGAACTGGAAGAAATTACCCCTGATTCATTTTACAGGGCGAGCCGCCAGTTCCTGGTAAACAGGAAAGCAATTAAAGAGGTATCGCAATACTTCGCCCGGAAACTTTCAGTAACATTAGTTTTCCCTTTTGATGCAACAATAACAATCAGTAAAGTAAAGGTGTCTGATTTTCTTAAATGGCTTTCCGAGAACTGATTTCTTCTGTTCCGTTTCACCCTTCAATTTGTCCGCTTCCACTCTTTATCACTTTTTGAAAAAAGGTATTAGCACCACTTTTGTGCCCGAACATACTTTGTGTCATAATTTAAAAATGAAACGAAATGGACCATGTAACTGCAAGAAAACAGCCGGGCAAATTCATAATTTCTGCTGCCATATTACTGATAATGGCGATTATCATAATTGTCCTCTGGAGAAAGGGCAAATCTTTTGAAACTACTGATAACGCCCAGCTGGATTGTAACATTGTTCCGGTAAGATCCCTGGTCGCTGCTTATGCCAGGTCAATAAGATTCGCTGATAATGAGCATGTTAAAAAAGATCAGATCTTAATGATATTTGATTCTGCAGAATTAAGGGCCAGATACGATCAGGCAGAAGCGGCACTGGCAATTGCCAACATTAAGCTATTTTCTGCAAGAAATAAAGCTAAAGCAAGTAATGAAAACGCTTCAGCCGGGGACCTTACTGCAGAATCATATGAACAAAGTATTATTTCAGCAAAAGCAAATCTCGAAAAGGCGCAGAGTATCTATAATCGTACAAGTGATTTATTGAAATTAAAGGGGGTCACACAGGAGCAGTTCGAAGCTGCAGGAGCCAACCTGTCAGTTGCAAAAGCTGATTTTGCAAAAGCTGTTAACCTCCATAAGTCTACATCGAATACATCGATGGGACTGAAGCTGCTCGCGAAATCAGATGAAAACCAGATCGCCCTTGCGGAAGAGCAGATTGAACAGTGCAAGGCTGACCTGCTTCTGGCAAAACGTCAACTGGACTATGCAATTGTACGGGCTCCATGTGATGGTATAGTATCTAAAAGGTCAGTGGAGGTAAACCAGTTTGTTTCTGCCGGACAGAATTTATGCGTTGTTGTTGAAAATGAAAATATGTGGGTAACGGCAAATGTCAAGGAAACACAGCTTAGAAACCTTAGGGCCGGACAGTCGGTAAAGATAAAAATTGATGCTTATCCTGACCTTGCCCTGAAAGGAAAGATTGAATCCTTCTCGGGTGCCACCGGAGCAAAGTATTCATTATTGCCTCCTGATAATTCAACAGGAAACTTCATAAAGATTATTCAACGCATCCCTGTTAAAATCTCAATAAGTGAGATTCCAAAGGAAAGAGTACAGTTCTTATTCCCGGGAATGAGCGTGTATGTTAAGATCTCCTTAGAATAGCAGGTAATGGAAGCAACTCTTCAGAAACCACAATACCTGACAGGCTCTGCGAAGTGGATACTCGTTATAACGGCATTATCCTGCGGTTTGCTTGAGATAATTGATTCGACGGTTGTGAATGTCTCTTTGCGCGAAATGATGGGAAGCCTGGGCGCAACGACACTTGAAATTGCATGGGTAATAACAGCTTATGCAATTGGCAATGTTATAACAATACCATTGTCGAGTATGCTTTCCAATATACTTGGAAGAAAAATATACTTCACGGTTTCAGTAATAATATTCACCTTCTCATCCCTTATGTGCGGCCTGTCGGCGAGCTTACAGTCACTTGTCCTGTGGCGTTTTATTCAGGGTCTGGGTGGCGGTGGTCTTTTGTCGACTTCACAGAGTATAATTGCCGATGCTTTCCCCCCGGAAAAACTGGCTACGGCCACAGCGATTTTTGGTGTCGGGATACTGATTGGCCCGGCCGTGGGCCCTGTCCTTGGGGGGTATATCACCGATAACTGGTCGTGGCACTGGATATTCTTCATCAATGTTCCTATCGGGGTTGTAGCAGCCTTCCTATCCTGGTCATTTGTTCCGGACCTTCTGAATGTGAAACCCAAAAAGATAGACTGGCCGGGCATCGTACTTCTGATAACAACCCTTTGCCCCCTGCAGTATTTTCTTGAAGAAGGAGCCAGCAAATATTGGTTTCAGAGCAGTGAAATAACAGCCTGCTTCATCATCGCCATGTGCAGTATGGCAGCATTTATCTGGCGGGAATTGACATTTGAAGAGCCGGCAGTCAATATCCGGCTCTATAAAAATTTCAATCTTGCGATGGGTCATCTTATGAACCTTATCCTTGGAATGGCCCTTATGGGGATGTTCTTCATCTTTCCTCTCTTCACCCAGGTCTCTCTTGGCTGGACAGCTACACAACAGGGAGCATTTTTAATTCCCAGCACTGTTTTTTCAGCCGTTTGCATGGTGATTGTGAGCAAAGTCCTGAACATAAAATGGATGAACTATAATATTGTTGCAATAATTGGGATTTGCCTGTTCTCTGCCTTTATAATACCTCTTTCATTTTCATCACCCGATTCAAATGAATCAAATTTTTACGGCCCGTTTTTTATTAGCTCAATGGGAAGGGCCGCATTCATGATCCCGGTGATGTCGATGGCGCTATCAGGCCTGCGGGGCAAGGATTTGGCTCAGGCAACAGGGTTATCCAACATCATGCGCTCGCTTGGGGGAGCAACGGGTATTGCAATGATGGGCATCTTTATCAATCATGAAAACGCTTTTGTAAAGAGCAGCATGATCTCTTATATTAATCCTTATAACAGCATAGCCGGCGAAAGAGTGGCCATCCTTTCCCAGGCGCTCATGCCGGCAGGGTATTCCCCCGATGATGCCACGCATGCCGCTTACCAGATACTCGACAGCGCAATGGCAAAACAACAGGCGCTTGTAAGTTACGATAATGCTTATATGTTCGTTGGAGTCGCGATACTGATCTGCATCCCGATTATATTATTAATAAAAAAGAAAAAGAATGATTCAGTCGAAATGGCCGAAGCAGCAGCTCATTGATAAAACTTAAAAAAGAATTGACATGAAGAAGATAATATTTATCCTTTTTACTGCATCTTACTGTTGCGGTTTATGGGCCCAGAATGATACTCTCAGGTTATCACTGGATCAGGCTCTGCAGCTTGGACTGTCCAATCGTTTTGACATAAAGGGGAATCACATTAATACTGATATTGCCACGAACAGGTTTCTCAAAACCCGGAAAGAATTGTTGCCCGATCTTTCCGTAAACACAAAGTTGATCTATAACGGGCAGATTCAGCCCTCTATAATACCTGCAGGATACCTTGGGTTTACCGAGCCCAGGAAAATAGCAATAGGGATGAAAAATAATACATCTTTCTCACTTGACCTGAACTATGTCATTTATAAACCCGGATTATATACTGATTTGAGAATTGCTTCGAACAATATTTTACTGGAAAAAGAGAGGAACAGTAATTCAGATATGAATGTCAGAATTGAAATTGCAGAAGCATACGATAATGTATTGCTTAAGTCGTTCCAATACAGGATTGCAAGAGAAACTGAAAACAGGTACGAAGAATACTATGACCTGACAAAAGGGAAATATACCAGTGGAGTTATCCTGGAAAGTGACATGCTGCTCGCTGAACTTGACTATAAAAACGCAATGGCAGTTACTGAAAAACAAAAACAGGATTACGTGTTAAGTATTAAAAACCTTAAGTACAAGATTAACCTTCCTGATCAAACCCAGGTGATACTGACTGATTCATTAAGCTCTGGGAATGAAGAGGAAATCACAGATGTCCTACCTGCTGATGCATCGATCAACAGGTCCGAAATCAGGCAGATCAAAATCGAACAGGCCGGCATTGATCTGCAATTGAAAAAAACGAAGCAGAATTACCTCCCTTCTCTTTCCATTGTTGCGAACTACACACAATTTTTCCAGGGACCCGGGTTCAATTACTCCAATAATTTTTACTGGGCACCGGTGAACTATGTCGGAGTTAAACTTTCACTCCCGATTGCCGGAAGTGTAAAAAACATTAACTCCGCCAGGGAGTATAAATTAAAATCGACCCAGTCTGATTTCATGCTGAAGCAGGAGACAGCCGATATTCAATATGAGATACGGGAATCATTTGCAAGGCTCAGCAATGCCAAACTGAATCTTAAAATGACAAGGAACAACTACATGCTTTCACAAAAAGTCTGTGAACTGAAGAAGCAACAATACAATTCAGGCTCATTTTCTTATGAATCATTGCTTGGTACGGAAAAGTCATTAAGTACTGCAGAACAGGAATATATTTCTGCAGTTTACAATTATCTGTTCGCAAAAATCAGCTATCAGAAAGCTACAGGAACTGTAAAGTCTTTCAAATGACCGTATGTCTTTAAATATTAATATAGCTGTAGCTTTTAACCGCTAAAGGCATCACACAATACCTGGGGTCAGATTTTCCCCCTTATCCTGCTCAGAGTCTCCTGGGTTATACCAAGGTAAGAGGCGATCTGACCAAGCGGGACCCTCTGAAGAATAAGGGGATTTTTGCTTATCAGTGACTTGTATCTCTCTTCTGCTGACCGGGTCTTTACGCTGTCGAGGAGATCTGCCATTTTCTGTGCCACTTCATAGAGGATATAAAAAATCACTTCAGCACCCTCTTTATTGTTCAGAATAGCCTCAAGCTGCGAATAGGTAATGACATAGACGATGATATCCTCCAGAGCCTCACAATTATTCCTGGTGGGCTTATTCAGGTAAAAGCTGTCAACAGCGGTAATGATTGAATCTTCTGAGGAGAACCATTCTGTTATTTCCTTCCCCTTATCTGAATAATAGTAAATCCTTACCAGGCCCTTTTTAATATAATAAAGATGCCTGCAAAAATCTCCCTGCCTGAAAAGGTGGTCACCTTTTGAAATTTCTTTTAATTCAAACAGGGTGTTTAATTCCTTTTTAAGCGAATAGGAGTACCTTTCAATGTCTTTTAAATGCCCGGGAAATTCCATTCCTGCGATTGTGTGCTCCTGTCAGGGTCGAGGTGAATTTATATAACTATGACCAATTTCCTGCAAGTTACAAGAGAAGGAATAAAAAGTCAAAAATGTATTGAGTAAAAGTGATCTGATGGATGGATTTTCATTTCCCGTTGAATCTGTCTGCGATTAAATCCGAAATTTATGATCCTGAACAGAATGACCGGTTTTAAGATGCACCTTTAGAATCCTCCAGGTTCTCCTGCAGGGCTTGGGGATAAATGGTATTAAGCTCAAGTCCTTACTTGGCATTTGCAATTATCCTTGCGGCAGCGATATACGCTATGCACAGCTTCAGCAGGTATGAATAATTGAAATTATCATCAGCTTTATCCTTTGTAGTGTGAATATACCTGGTAATTTCCTCATCAATCCTGTTAAAACCCGGACTGAATGTGACAGATGGTATTCCGGACTGTAGAAACGGCAGGCAATCTGATTGCTCCTCACTCAGGTACTCAAGTTCTGGCGGATAGGGAAGGCATTTCAATCCGATTTGATTAAGTCCCGTAATTATACTATTGCCGATTTTAACTTTTGATAATCCTCCTATTCTCACAAGGCTCGTATCATTATACCCTCCCCCGTCACTATTCAGGACAAAAACAATATGCCTCCTGCTTACCGGACAGTTCTCAGTAAAATACCTGCTCCCTATCATTCCTTCTTCTTCTCCTGTTGTTGCCAGGAAGATTACCGGTCGGGCCGGGGGTTCGGATGCCAGTACTTTTACAGCTGATAATAAGGTGACGGTGCCGATGCCATTATCCCTCGCACCATTAAAAACTGAGTCAACTTCTGTACTGCTGACCCTCGTTTTGACTCCCAGGTGATCGAAATGTGCAACGAGTACCACGTATTCATTTTTCAGCAACGGATCACTGCCTTCAATATAACCCACTACATTCCTGCAGTTTGCAGGAGAGCTCTTATTAATCCTTCTAAATCCTGTTTTCGTTAAACCGACCGGGACAGTCTGAAAATATCCTTTTGTCGCGGGAAAGGACCTGACTCCTGCCGAACGGAATTGCTCAGCTATAAAGCGAGAGGTAATAAAAGCCTCTTCAGACCCGGCTTTTCTGCCTCTTAATTCATCTGATGCAAGAAACCTGAGATCAGCTGTTACTTCAGCCCTGGTTAAAATAATTTCATTTTGATGCGGCCTCCTGTCTGTAATGCATGAAGAGATCATCAGTAGGAGGCAAACCGACACTATTGTACATAATTTATTCTCCATTATTAAAAATTGTTTAATTTGAGATTTTGTTCCCGGTCAGTTTCCAAATTGTCTCAAGCGCTAATCCTGCCGTAAATTCTCCGGCTTTTTTAATACTGGGTGGATAGACATTCCCTAACGTATCCGCGGGACTATGGAAAGGATTCCCCGAAATACCTATTCCCGTAGAAACAATACCGGCCTGGCTAAATGTCATCTGATCCGACCCGAGGTTATTGGACGGAATTATTCTGACACCCAGATTTTTAACTACTTTTTGTATCAGGTCAACCAGCCATTGGGGATGATCAGAAATGGAAAAACAGCTGATCAACGATGGTTCCAAGAGTTTCCATCTGCCATATAAATCTTCCAGTGCTCTTCCTGAAATTATTTCGGGAAACTGGTTCATACCCTTCCGCAAGGGAAGTCCATGTACTCCACCGTTCATATCAACACTGCAATCTGACATTCCTCCTACCTGGTCAAGATTTATCATCAGTTCGCAATGATCAAGTGATCCGGAATGCTTAAGAAGGTACCCGCGTGAGCCGACCAGGCCGAGCTCTTCTGCGCCAAAAGCTATGAACTTTATTCGAATTCCTCCCGGTATGCCGATGCTTTTAAAGTACTTTACCAGCTCAATGAGAACACCTGCTCCCGTAGCATTATCATCCGCACCTGGACTGGTCCTGTAGCTGTCGTAATGAGCTGATATAATAATCTCTTTTGCCTGATCACTGCTATCGCCTATCATTCCGACAATATTTGATGATTCATATCTTCTGAGCCTTACGTCCATCTTTAAATTGAATTTAAAATCCCCTGCAGATTTTATCCGATTGCAGCTTACAGTATCGACATATAAGATAAGTGCCGGGTTCATTCGCATGATTGTAAAAAAATTGCTGGGATTTGCACTGATGACCGCTTTACCGGTGATATCCCCCGAATTTCCCTGTGCTGAAGGCTGATTACTATCATATAACAGAGCTTTGCCACTGAATTCTGTTATCCCTTTATAAGGATTGAATCCGATTGATTTTACATTATATGGCCTGTCTCCTACCAATAGTACGGTTTTCTCTATTTCCGCGGATTCAAAAGCTATTGGTTCAATTACTGATTTCGCTCCCGCCAGTTTGAACTGATTGCATATATATCCGGCGGCATCTTTTTCTTTGTCCGTGCCCGCGGGTCTTATGCCTATCTTTGAGGATAAGTATTCAATGTGCTTAAATACTTCGCCGGTAAAATTATCCGGCAGGCTGGTGTACTGCCTCTTCTGGCATGAAATGGTTGGAATGCCCAGCACTGAGCAAAAAACAAGAACATTGAGTGACCGGTTCAGTTTCATTTTTCCATGATTAATGAAGTCAAAACTACCTGAAAGATCCTGCAGGGTAATCACCCGGAAGTTGGGAATATAAAAATCCCGACTTTAGTCGGGTTACATATCAATCCTGGTTAAGTTCAATTTTTTATTTTAAGCTTTTTGGACTAATTTGGATAAATGATTGGTGATAGCAAAATAGGTATCTTACTTACAGCCTTATCGGGTTTTTTTGCAGTTGTTATTTTACTAATTGCATATCTGAAATACCGGAAAGTGACCCTGGGCGGAATCCTCCTTACGTGTTTTTGTGCCAACTTAATCTGGTGGCTGGCATTATGCCTTGAGCATTTGAACAACATTAAACGGGAATTCTCATCTTTGACGGTCACAGTCTGTATTCTTCTTGTTTTATCCTCAATATTTATTCTAAGATTCCTGTTCTTTATCTCTTTCCTGAAGCTTGTTATCAGATTTCTCGATATAACCCTTTCAAAAAAGGTATTCAGAATCCTTAAATTATCCATCTCAGTTATATTGATATTATGGTGCTTAAGCTTAATTGAAGTACCGCTAAATGGTACAAGGAGGGTCGCAGACAACCTGATGCTTTATACTGATATAATGATATTCACCGGGATTACAATTGTCGGATTATATATGCTTTTCCGTGCACCTCTCATTGCGAATTCAAGAAACAAAAAAGCAATAATAAAACTCTCATACGTCTTTCTCTTTCTTTGTTTCTTTGGTTTGATAAAATGGATGACAGGTAATGCTCTCAGTGCCGGATCTCCTTTGTCAGAGAGAATATTGTTATACGTAACATTGGGCTCATTCAATATCCTAATTATCCTATGGGCGTTCAGATACAGCAGCCAGATAACTGATAAAGTGGCTATTCTGAAGATCCATGACCCGGCTAATCCGGTTGACTTTCAGAGTAAATATAATTTATCGGACAGGGAGATGGAAGTTGTAAGATTGGTGAGCGAGGGAAAGACAAATAAAGAGATCAGCGAAGCTTTATTTATTTCAGTTGAAACAATCAAAGATCATAATTCCAATATCTTTTTGAAAACAGGAGTGACAAACCGTACGCAGCTGGCCAATATATTCTTTAAGTACAGAAGTCAGAATCCATGATCAAATTATATGAGATAGATTTTAAAACTCTGGTTCAAATGAACACTCTATCCGATTTAAAGTGGACAGCATTTTAATACCAGTGTTCTTTTTTTGACAGTGCCCTGACTGTGAGATTCATATCTCCGGGAATTAAATGTATCATGATTATGTAATCAGAGGTTTAACGGATACTGTTATCATGTTCCCGGTCTTATTAGATTTTACACAATTACTAAATAAAATCACATTTATAAAGCCTGTTAATAAAAATCAGTATTTATGTCAGTTTTATCCGATAAGACTTATCTGTTAAAATAAAAATTAATAACTTGTACAGTTTTATCCAATAAAGTACCTGTTCTTAATCTTATTAATATTCAAATCTGAAGTAATATGAATTAAGAGTGATCTATGAACCGAACTTTAATAATTGGTACGTATGCTATATCAGATACGACTTGAATTAAAGAGGGGAATCAGAAGAAAGTTTTGGAGTTTTAGAATCTTTCACAGGAGAATCTAAAAATCAGTTTTATTGGGTTTTTCATTTAAATCAATCTGTTTAAGACTAAAAAAAATGTTTGGAGGATTAGCTATGACGAGAATCCAATTGATAAAGATTTTTATCGCGACAACATTTATTTTCGCGACTGCGAATAACAGAGCTACAGATTTGTATAAAAGGTACTACAGTCCGATAAATAATACCTTAAATCTTTTTGTGTCAAATGAAATAAAGTACCCAAAAGGTTTTGAACAAGATATTTGTCCTACATGCGGGGGCAGAGGGAAAATTGTATGCCCTGTATGCCAAGGATCTGGATATTCGGGTTATGTTAATGTGCATGGACAACAGGGCGCATATGGATGTGAAAGATGTGGGGGAGTCAGGGGGAATCCGTTTACTGGACAACCGCTGGGTAGGAAAGGTACCGGTTATATAACATGTCCTACATGTGGCGGAACAGGTCATATATCTGTGGTAAAAAATGAATCAAATGAAAACAATCAAAATGCAGATAAACAGAATGCCTTGGAAGAACAACATAGAATAGAATCCGAAGAGCAACATCTTAAGGATGAAGAAGAACAGAGACATAAACTGGAAGAATTTGAAAAATCAAAACAGAATACTCTAAAGAGGATGAAAGGAATTATTACCAATGAACTTGGCCTGCCCGTCATTGAAAATAAAGAACTTCCAGAAAATAATGGCATTTCAAAAATGACGATCAGGAAGAACCCTGATCAGCTAAAAAACTGTGATTGCGAATGGGGTACAGATGCTTCACTGGTGGATCTTCGCTGTCTGGGCCTCGATCCAAATAAACCTATTACCATTGATTGGGGTGTAGTAAAAGGTTATGAAAGAGTTATTCCTGCACAGATAGATCCTAAGACTTTCGAAAATGCAAATTATAATAAAGGGTTCGAAGCCTTGATGCATTTTGATATAAATTCTGCAAGATCGGCAGTAGGGTATTTTGAACAAGCATTAAAGGAACGTCCAAATGATCCGCTGGTTAAAAATGCCCTTGGCCTGGCTAAGGATATACTTAAAGCACGAATTCAAAAAGAAGAAACGAATAAAGTCCATGCTGCTGACTTTACGAGACAAACCTACGCTGCTTTAATGAATGATGAGATTGGGAACGCTAGAGTATATATAGCTCAGGCAAACGAACTTGATCCCGGCAATATTTCGATTCATTTTTTAAATTCAGCTCTCACAGTAATTGGCCCTGCCAGTTTTTATGCAACTACTGTCGAGGAAAAAGCTGCATATAAGCTTGTCGGGCACAGCCTGGTATCTGTTGCAAAAGAAAACTATACTGCTGCTGAATCTATGCTTGAAGTAGCAAGACAAATGGTACCGAAAGATCCATTTGTTTCCAAGATGTTAAACATTGTTCATAACTATAATGCCGGTTATAATTCAGCACACCTGAAATAAAGATCAAGAATCAGTCTAGGAACCTCAAATTCAAGTACTATGAAAAAAACTCATTTCCTCCTATTGGCGAGTTTTATTGTCATATTTGCTTCAGCCGGAATTCTCAGAGCTCAATCTTCCCAAACACAACTTGAGAAGCTTATATCTGACCTTAAAAACGATCCTAAGAATTATAGCCTTCGTGAGCAGATTATCAGACAAGTAAGGGATATGAAAACACAACCAAAATTACCTGCAGATTATACAAATCTGAAAGGTATTGGAGCTAGAAAATTCAATCAAGCTCAAAGTACGGATGATTATAAAACATCAATTGAAGCCTTCAATCAGGCAGCCCTGGTAGCTCCCTGGAAAGCTGAGATATATTACGACATCGCTTTAGCTCAAGAGAAAGCCGGATTACAAGAGGAGGCAGTTACCAATTATAGGTTGTACTTGCTGGCGGATCCTACTGCAAAGGACCAAAATGAGATACTTTCTAGAATAAAGTCTATTCAATCTGTTCACCTGTTTAACCAAGCATTAATCGAATTTCAAAGATCACCATCACAAACCACCTCACAGAACTTTATCCGTGTAGCCGTTACAATGGAATATTTACCAGAGATTCCCGAAGAAGCAAGGAAACATTATGTAATTGGGAACGCCTTATTAAAAGCTGCAAAGAATCCAGATGATCTGAAGGAAGTAATATCTGAATTAAATCAAGCAATCATAATTGCCCCATGGTGGAAGAATGTTTATTATAACCTGGCTTTATTATATGAACAAGCTGGTAATTTCGATGATGCAATTAATGAACTAAATCTATATAAACTTTTCAATTTAACTGCTGAAGAGCAGCGATCCGTACAAGATCAGTCATATGAACTGTACGCAATGAAGGAAAAAGCTAAAAAGGACCATGAACTCGAAGAGCAAAAGGCAGCTGAATTAGCAAGGCAGAAAGCAGATATTGAGGCAAAGGAAAAAAGAGCAGCGGCCGAGAGAGAACGGTTGAATTCATTTGAAGGTGACTGGGTTGTGACAGAATGTTTAAAAGCAGGAAGCATTTACCATGATCCAATTTCTTCACATATTACAATATCCAGACAGGGAAACGCATATAAAATTAATGGGGCCCCCTGGAATTTTGATGATGGAGAATATCACCGTGAAGGCAAATATATTATTGCTCACATCCTGGTAACACTTGAAAACCTAAGGCAAGGTGGATTAAATCTTCCAAATGATTGTATTAGGCAAGCTGCAGGTAAGTTCTCATTCGAGTGCAAGTTTACATTATCAGACGATGGAAGTTCAATTTATGCAACATCAGATAACTACGTTATTAAATGTCAGACGACTACTCAGTTCTTCGTTACAATCGGAACTTATACAGGTGCTGACAGGCAACAGGAATGGCTCACAATGACCCTGCGACGTACTAACGAAGCATTTAACAATATATCAACTACTCATCCACCTGTGACAACTTATCAGAATATTTCTTCAAATCCAGTTGAAAAACATCCTAAAAGAGGATACATGGATATGTTTATGGTGCCTTTTGAAATAAATAATTTCAATCTAGGGAACAATTTGACTAATTGGTTTGGTTCTTCGGTAAAAACCCATCCTGTAATAGCCTTTGGAGCGGGGTTTTCTCGTTTTTGGGGTCCTAAATCTTTTAATTGGGGATTTGGGGTATCAATTGACGGTGTCAATTTAGGATCATATACAATACAAGGGAAAGAGTATTCTAACAATAAATTTGGATTAGATCCCTGCTTCTTATCTTTAAAATTGCACCTAAGGGAAGCAATAGACGAATCGAGAAAATTTACAATTACTTTGTCCCCTGAAATTATTACCAGTGTTGTATTTGGGAAATACCAGGGGTACTTAAATGGATACAAACAGGCAAATCCTGGTGCCATCGGTATTGGTTGGGGGGCTGATTTGTGTATTTCCTATGCCTTTGCTGGGGAAGCTGGTTTGATGGTCAATCTGGGAGACAGATTTCTAACCCCGATTAATATGTACTGGGATGAGAATAATTCATCTCCCATTATTTATAACGGACATAATCTAAAGTTAGACCTTAACGGACCTTACATTACTTTCGGCTTTTTATTCAGATTTAAATATTAATTATATAGAATGACGGCAGAATGGTACTAAAGTATTCGATACTTATAATTTATGAAACTGTGCCTAAGTTATAAGCCAGACATCAATCAGATTAAAATCATCTCCCTCCCGGGGGGCAGTTCTGCCTCAGGAACTCAGTGTAAAGAGTTGACAGGTGCAGGAAGGTACCTTCTCCCTCAGAAATTCCATGTGTCCTGTTGGGGTATGCCATGAACCGGAACTGCTTATTATATTTGATGAGCTCATTGAGCAGCATTTCAGCATTCTGGTAATGGACATTGTCATCACCGGTGCCATGAATATAGAGCAGCTTCCCCTTTAAATTTTTCGCGTAAGTAAGGGGTGATCCTTTCAGGTAGTCAGCCATGTTCTCCTGCGGAAGCCCCATGTATCTCTCGGTATAAACATTATCGTAGTTCAGGAGGCTTGACACAGCCGCAATAGCAATTCCTGTTTTATAGATATCGGGATACTGGAACATCAGGTTAAGGGTCGCCGATCCACCACCGCTCCATCCCCATACCGCGACACGGGATGTGTCCACAAAGCTCCATTTCTGGATCTCGCGGGCGGCCATAGCCTGGTCGTGGATATTAATCTGCCCGATCTTCCTGTAAATTGATTTTCTCCACTCCCTCCCTTTCGGTGCGGGCGTTCCCCTGTTATCGACTGAAATATAAATATAACCGTCGCTGACCATATTACCCCTGTAGAGAAAATTGCGACCCGTTCCGAAAGAATTTACAACAGTTGCTTCCCAGGGCTCGGTATAGACATAAAACAATACAGGGTACTTCCTTGAGGGATCGAAACCTGCCGGCTTCACCATCCATCCATCCATTGTAACGCTGTCAGCCGTTCTTATACTGAAGAATTCGAGGTTGCTTTTAATGCTTTTACCTGCTATTTTTGAAGCAATGCCATCTTTTTCATCGAACGGTTTATGAGAAGGCAGTGTAATGAATTCAGTCTGCGGTGGCGTTGATATATTTGAAAAAGAGTGAATCGCAAATCGGCTCCCGGGAAATATGGAATAATCGTTTGTCCCGCTGAAAGAACCAGGTGTCAGGCACTGCAAGCTTCCTTTTCCATCAAGCCTGGTCCTGTAAAGGTACTTTTCAGTGGCATTTTTCGGTGATGCGGTGAAATATATGTATTCGCCCCTGGCGTCAGTTTGCTTGTACTCGATCACATCAAATCCGCCGGGGGTGGCAAGATTTTCCGGTTTACCGTCAAGAGGTATCCTGTACAGGTGTCTCCACCCGTCTTTCTCGCTCATCCAGAGTATACTCCTGTTATTGTCGAGCCAGTCGAACCTGTTCGTATAGGTGACTGAATAGGAATCCTCCCCGGGGTTAAGGTCGACCCAGGCATTATCTGATTCCTCCATCAGTTTCCTGGATGATCCCGTAACGGAGCTGCATATGTAAAGAATACTGTGATTCTGTATCCGGTTAAGCTGCTGCAAAAGAAGGTCACCTGTTCCGGGTATAAACTCCATCCTGACAATGTAGTTTTGCGAAGGCTCACCCGGGATATCGAGCCATGTAGTCTTCCCTCCGGTGATGCCCACAACACCGATGCGGTAAGGTGAAGGGCTCATCCCCACCTTTGGATATTCAACAGGTACAATGCGCGAATAGACCGAATCAGTATTATTGATCATGTAGAACTTCCTTATTTTGCTCGCATCAATCTGCCAGTAAGCTATCGCCTTGCTGTCGGGGCTCCACCTGAACCCGTCGCGGCAGAAAAACTCCTCTTCATATACCCAGTCGAAGGTCCCGTTGATGAGATATGCCGTTCCATCGCTGGTAAGCTGAGTTATTGCAGATGTCTCAATATTTTCAATGTAGATATTGTTGTGGCAGACATATGCAGCCAGCTTCCCGTCGGGTGATAATTTTGCAAACATCAGGGATGATGCAGGGAACGGCTTTCCAAGCTTTTTTATTGCCGAGCTTTTTAGGTCAGCAACCCAGTAATCACCACGGGTATTGATCCTCCAGACCCTCCTTGAATTTGTGTATATCAATATTTTTGAATGGTCGTCGGAGAAGGTGTAATCACTTATTGCAACCGGTGTTGATTCTCCCGATGGAGTCAGAATGCTTTTTTGCAAAATCACGGCCGGTTTTCCTGATGGCAAAGGGTACCGGACCACCTCGTTGTTCTCAATCCTGTAATATGATTTCCCGTCGGGAGCCCATTTAAAACCCGGCAGCTGACCTGACAGACTTTGTGTGTTCAGGACAATAATAACTGCTGCTGTGACGATTAAACATCTCCGGCTTATTGCCGGGATTTTTCCAGAGACTGACATAATTCCGTTATTAGTTAATGAATCGGCTAATATAATTCTTTCTTCAATTCAGTGAAGCTGATTTATGAAGTTGATTGTATTCATCGGAGGTGCGGGCTGGTTTGTCCATAATTAAAATCGAATCAGTTTCGGAAAATCAGATTTCCAGATTCCTGGAAGCATCAAAAAAGGGTGAACGATGGTCACCCTATATATTGCGTGAGAATTTTTCCTCAGTGTGAAGTCAAGATTCTTAAGTTTTTACTGTACCGACGGGTCGGTCACCCTTCCCATGAATAGAATGGTGTTGGTTGTCACCTCTCTAATCACGTAAGTAAACTGGTGGTCGATATTGAACACCAACGGTTCGGTCGGCCCTATTGATGTTGCAATAATCTCAACAACTGTTGCTGCAGCGGCCTCTGTACCTTCTTCATTGGTTTCAATGAATGCCTGGTGAAGAACCCTGCTTATCTGCAGTTGCAGCTGATCCATGATATTTGAAAAATCGGCTGAATCGGAGAAGGCAATACCCATTCCCAGGTTCTTAAGTATATCGCTGACGTCCTCTTTAAACGCATACTTGAATTTTGGGAGATAAAGCTTCACTTTCTGGCCGTGCATCAACGACAGCAGGCTGGAGAATCTGGCAGCTGTCAGGCTGTTTGGATTATTTGATGCCGGGAGTACTATATCCATTACAAAGTTCCCCTGGCCATAAGGCAGCTCAATAACTCCCTCATTTTCTCCCATGTAGACCTTAAAGTTGTTTTCAACTGACATTGTAGGGACATCTATGGTAGAAGACCCTGGAAGGGTAAATGACCTGGTGGTGGTATTTGAAGCATCGAACTGAACTTTCCATTTGCCTTTGAAATATATCGCGTTGATAAGCAACATTATGTCATCACTGTTCAGTTGGTCAATCATATTCCTGATAAGGCCATTTGTGTGACCCGAAATCCAGTTGTTGACAAGGTTGACAGTGGAGGGATCGCTGAAGTCGACCGCACTCGATTCGGCATTAAAGTAAGCCGCAAGGATATCCTTGAATGCCTGCTTTGCCGGGTAGTCCTTATTTTCCCAGACAGAGTTTGCAATTTCCATCTTTACCCTGCTGTCGACCCCAAGCAATGCGGATGTAAGATCTTTATACGACTTGTCCAGGTCATCAATGCCAAGTTCAGACAATCCCAGTGCCTTCAGGATTGAATCCCTGGTCAGGCCTGCTGCCCCGTTGGCTGTCATTGAAAGGGCATATGATATGCTGAGGGGAGAAAAAATCACGTTACCTGTTCCCTTTGAATTGCCGATACGGTTGAACAATTCAAAGGCAAATGTATCTGCTGAAGAGGCGATTGTGGCCTGCTTAAGTGAAAGATTGAGCTGAACGGGATCAGTCGGGTATGTTTCATTGCTTTTCTTACACGAAATTGCTATTGCAAGTAAAAATGCTGCAGTTAAAAATTTTTTGTTCATTTTGTCCGGGTTTTTACTCTCTATTACGCAACCAGGGCATGAAATGCTACAAGCCTGTCCCCGTATTTCAGGGAATTAACTATCCATCTCACCTTCCGGGTGCCACAGGAATGCCTTGTGTACCGGTGAAGGGTGAAAAGAACCCCTGTGATCCGTTAAGCGGTAACAAATTGTAATTCCTGTTCCAGTCCGACATATGGAGGGTCACGCCAATTGAGAAATTACCAAAATTATATGTCGATCCGATAGTGTAAATATTCCTGGGAAGGCTGAAAAATGGAGAAGAGCCGGTGATCTGTTTAATCCCTGCACCATAAACAGTCAGTTGTGGACTGATATGGTAACTAGCCGATCCGTAAACTGATATCATGTTAAAAGCCGGATACTTAATACCTTCCTGGCTAAAGCCTGGCAGTGAAGAATAAAATCGTCCGGCGGTTAAACCGCCTTCCACAGTGAGCCTGGATGAAAGCGGAACACTTACCGATGAAGATAGATTAAAACCGGTAATTGAACCTGCATGAGGGAAAAACATAAACTCACTTCCGGCTGAATAATGCACTTCCGGCTTAAACCTTGAAACGACCTTTTTATGTATCGAATTACTGTCGTCAGAGAATTGTTGCTGTGAAAAAGCCCTGGAATGGAGCAACAAACCCAGGAGAATCACCGTGTTGATTTTAAGTCTGATTCCTGACATGAGATTTCGTTTCTGTAAGACAAAAATAACGAGATTTTCAATTAAGTGGCATAGTTAATCTGAGCTTTAAGATGATTTTAACAGTTTATTGTGTGCAGGGATGACCGCTTGTACCCACCTTAATTTCAAAATTCTGCCATTAACATTGTTCAAAATTACCAACTATGACTATTTTTGGCTTTTGGAATTTAACGGACTTATAAATATTCAATCCGATGGCAAGACTAACAAAAAGAGAAAATGTTCTGAAGAAGAGAGTAGCAAAAACCAAAGCGCTCAAGAAGGGAAAAGAGGTTAATGTATCGAGGACAAGTTCTGCAAAATTCAAGAAAATCCAGCGAAACAACATAGAGATCCTCAGGAAGCTGAGATCTGAAAACAAAGGCCAGTAATCCTGGCCCGCATGGCTGGTTTTTTGTCTTATTTAAGCCCTAGTTTTGCTTTGATCAGCGGGAGCATGTTAATACTTTTCCTATCGTCATTGTAATATAGGACCCCGGCATCAAACACCAGGGTAAATCCCTGCTCCTTTGCAACATCCTTTATGGCTTTCTCAGCTTTGGCAACGACAGGCTGAATTAATTCGTTATTCTTTTCATTAATCAGCTGTGTTGCCTTTACCTGGAAAAACTGGATCCGGCTATCCAGTGTTTTAATTTCTTCCTCCCTTGTTTTACGAAGAGCTTCAGGAAGGTTTTTATACTCGGTGTTATATGCCTGGCTCTTTTTATTCAATTCACCCTGCATCACCCCTAACTGATTAACCAGCTCCCCCCTGAACTTCTCGAGTTTCACACTTGCCGAATCATATTCCGGCATTGCTTTAAGAAGCTCATCCTTATTAATATATCCGAACTTCAAATTCTGTGCAGTAACATATTGAGCGGTGCATACCGTCATAAGACCGAGCATAAAAATCACTTGAAATCTTTTCATGAAAATCAGTTTGGTTATTATCACAAATGTAATCAATTGCAAATTGCCCGCTACAAATTTAACAATAGCAAAATACTTCCCTGGAATACCAAGATAAGTCCTTTCCTTTAAAGAAATTTCTTTCTATATTGCATGTTGCAATAGAACCTGACTTCAAAACCTCTAACACCGACTGATATGAAATCCTCTCTATCTATCCTCCTGCTCCTGCTCTGCTCCGTGTTAAACGCCCAGTTCGATGAGCCAAGGCCGGGAAACGTAAGCATGTCCGATCTTGAAATGACAAAGTATGACAAGGACACTTCTGCTGCGGCGCTGGTCTTGTTTGATGTAGGTAATACTAAATTCGTACTTGACCAGGACGCGGGTTTCAAGTTTAATTTCACCAGGCATACGCAGATCAAAATATTCAAAAAGTCGGCATTGTCCCTTGCCGATGTAAAAATCATTCTCTACAGATCGGGGAGGAACGCTGAATCATTCGGCGCGCTGAAAGCCGCAACATTCAACCTTGTAAACGGCAAGTCTGTCAAAACAAAGCTGGATAACGGCTCAATATACAAATCGGATAATGACCATTATACTGTACTGAGCTTTGCCCTTCCGGAAGTAAAGGAAGGTTCCGTCCTTGATATTTCTTACCAGATTTCATCCGATTTTTTCGGCAACCTCAGAGGGTGGTCCTTCCAGAGCAATTATCCTGAAAGATGGAGCCAGTACACTTATGAAATACCTGAGTACTTCCAGTACAGGCTATCAACAAAAGGATACCTTGATTTTACCGTGAACAAGCCTGGTGAAGGTGCTGTGAATTTCTCTTTCACCCAGGGTCCGGGGGAACCGGACAGGAACGGGAGCAGGACCCCCGCGGAATTTAAAACCATAAGGGCCCAGACAAAATTAGGCAACCTGGCCATAAAGGACGTTCCCGCATTCGTGTCGGAACCCGGTATAGACTGCGAGGACAATTATCTTCAGTCTCTTGAATTTGAGCTTGCGAGTGTAATTTACCCCAATCAGGCTCCCAGGGATTTCTCGACCACCTGGGAATCGGTAAACAAACAGATGAAAGAAGATTCCGATTTCGGTGATCTCCTCATTAAAAACACCGGCTTCATCAAAGACACTGTTGACTTTCTTTGCAGTGACAGGAAGACAGATCTCGAAAAAGCCATATCGATCTACAACTATCTTCAGAAAAGGATGAAATGGAACGGGACATACAGCATCTGGGCCACAAAAGGACTGAATAAGCCGTTCCAGGAAAAAGTAGGTAAGTCATCGGAAATGAACCTCCTCCTGACCATGATGCTGAAAAGTGCCGGAATCAAAGCTTATCCTGTTCTTTTCAGTACACGCGAAAACGGGATTGCAATATCCTACTTTCCTACCATTACAAAATATAACTCGGTCCTTACCCTGGCAACGATCGGGGATAAAAAATACCTGCTCGATGTAACAGACAAGTTTTGCCCTTTCGGGATTCTTCCTTCTGAGGATATAAACGGTAAAGGCAGGGTTGTAAATGATGGCGGAGGCGATTGGGTGGATCTTGAATCACCGGGAAAATATTCCGTGCAATCGGATTATGATCTCAGGATCGATGATGAGGGTAACTTAACCGGTATAATCAAATCCGTTCATGACGGTTATTCTGCTATTGCACTCAGGAACAGCCTGGGCAAGGAGAAAAGCCAGGATGATTTCTACAGGAAACTCCAGGAAAAAATAAAGGGATTAAACATCAGGAAATTTACACTCAGGGGAACCGGGAGCATATATACGCCACTTGTCGATTCGCTCGATGTTGAGATAACGGAAAACACCGAGACCGTGGGCAACAAAATTATGTTCAGGCCTCTCCTCTTCGAGGTGCTGGAAAAGAACGGGTACACTCTTGAGGATAGAAAATACCCGGTAAATTTCAATTACATGGTATCGGAACATCATGTTTTCAATTATACGATTCCAGAGGGATATACAGTCGAATCACTTCCGCAGCCGGCAAAGCTGAAGATGCCCGACAACTCGGTTGTGGTTACATACAATATAACATCCGACGGCAAGAAAATAAAGCTTGATTACAGTTACGAAGTTAACAAGGTTTTATTCCTGCAAACTGACTACAAAAATATCAAATCTCTTTTCGACCAGATTGTTAAGAAACATGCTGAACAGGTAATACTAAAGAAATGAGAAAAGAAATCCCGTGGCTGATCCTGCTTATCCTTGGGGCAGTTGAGCCTGTCAGGGCCCAGGAATATTCAGTTTCCGCAATACCTGATTCGCTGAAGGAAAATGCCAATTGCATTGTCCGCGAGTTCACCACAACAATGAATGTTAGCTCGGTAAACAGCGGGGTCGAAAAGGTAAAGCAGGTATTTACCGTGTTCAACAGGGATGGTGAGGAGGACGTGATACTCAAATTATTCTATGATAAGAACGCCTCCGTGAATATCAGGCAGATTATTTTCTATGATGCCGGCGGTAAGAAGATAAAGCAGGCGAAGCAGTCTGAAATCGAAGATTATCCGGCATATGTATCGTTCGAGCTATTCTCGGAAAACAGGGTAAAGATCTACAAGCCTGTCAATGCTGACTTGCCCTATACGATCGAGTTCGATTATGAGATCAGGTACTCAAATATGATCAGCCTTGGCCGGTGGATGCCGGAAGACACATACAGGATGTCGGTGCAGCATGCCAGCTATGAGCTCACTCATCCTGAAAATATAAAAATAAACAGGAGAGAATTCAACCTGAAGATCAAGTCGAGTGAAAGCGAGGGTGGATGGGTAACAGAGAAGTGGGAACTATCAGGCATCAAGGCTATTGAACGTGAACCTTTCGGTGCGCCGATTATAGAGCGTGCCTCTTCGCTCTGCCTAATGCCGGAGGTCATTCTGTTCGACAAGTACGAAGGGAAGGCCGATTCCTGGAAGAATTACGGCAAATGGGTTTATGATCTTTACGAAGGAAAGGATGAAATCCCCGAAACGGAGACAACAAAAATTGCTTCCCTTGTAAAAGAGTCAAAGGACACCCTGGAAATCATGAGGAAGCTTTACAAACATATGCAGGATAACACCCGGTATGTGGCTGTGATTCTTGGAATCGGGGGGTACCAGCCGTTTGATGTAAGCTCGGTGATTGAGAAAGGCTACGGAGAATGCAAGGCGCTGAGTAACTATATGTATTCAATGCTCAGATATGCAGGCATAAAAGCATTCCCGGCTTTAGCATCGGCAGGCAGCTACCGTCCTCCTGTCTATAAGGATTTCCCGAATTTTTCCCAGTTTAATCACGTAATTGTGTGTGTCCCGTTCAGGGGAGATACCATATGGCTCGAGTGTACCGATCAGAGGATCCCTTTCGGCTTCCTTGGAGATTTCACCGACGACAGGGATGCACTTCTCATTACTCCGTCTGGAGGCAAATTCGCGCATACAACAAGGTACAAAGCTGAAGATAATCTCCATGTGACTAAAACGGAAATATCTGTTGATCCTTCGGGCAATGCCGATTTTAATACCGTTTCGAGGTACACCGGGATACAATATGATGATGCAGGGGAACTGGTCCGTTCAAGAAGGGAGGACCAGAAAAAATGGCTTTACAGTAAGACCGAGCTGCCTTCACTGCAGATTAAGGAATTTGGAGTTGAGGAGACCCCGGCGATTATACCCGCAGTAAGACTTACCGAATCGGGAACCTCAAAGAGCTATGCTTCATTCTCGGGAAAATACATGGTTTTGCCCCTCAATCTGATGAATGTCCAGGGCCCGGTTCAGAAGATGCTGAAAGAAAGACAATCGGATATCATTACCGGAAGGCCAAGCATAGACTGCGATACCACAATTTTCAGATTACCACAGGGTTTTGAACCCGAGTCCCTGCCGGATAAAATAAACCTTAAATCAGATTTCGGATCATATTCCTCAGTCGTATCATTCACTGGAAAGGAGTTAATATATACCAGGAAGTTAGAGATTTACGGGGGAAGATTCAGCTCATCGAGGTACAGGGACTTCTACACTTACGTGATGTCGGTAAGCAAAGCTGATAAGTCAAAGGTGCTCCTTGTAAAAAAAGTCTGATGATAGGTAAACCTGGTGCCAAATAATATTTGACCCTGAAGGGCTTAAATATTATTTATTACTAATTTTATTCCCCGTTCAGGAATTTTCTGAATCGCATATTAACCAAATACAAAGCCATGATTAAAAAAGTTATCAGGACCGCTTTTGCAGCTATGTTATTTGCGCTGCCGTTAAAATCGATGGCAACCGATGATGCCAGGCTGCTTAGATTTCCCGACATAAACAACAATCTTATTGCTTTTGTATATGCCGGCGACATCTGGACAGTTAATTCCGATGGTGGGGAGGCACGCCGCCTTACTTCTCATGTTGGCCTCGAGCTCTTTCCCAAGATATCCCCCGACGGAAAATGGATAGCCTTCTCTGGTGAGTACTCCGGAAGCCGGCAGGTTTTTGTGATTCCTTCAACCGGTGGATCACCGCGCCAGCTTACATGGTATAACTCAGTCGACGGAATGCCGCCAAGAGGGGGTTTTGACAATGTTGTGCTCGGTTGGACCTCCGACAGCAAGCAGATACTCATCAGGGCCAACAGGACATCATTCGGCGAACGCAACGGGAGGTATTTTCTTGTGAGCCTCGAAGGGGGCCTCGAAAAGCCCCTTCCTGTCGTAAACGGCGGATTTGCGGTTCTTTCGCCAGATGATTCAGAAATCGTTTTTACACCGGTTGACAGGGAGTTCAGGAACTGGAAAAGATACAAGGGTGGCAGGGCAACGGACCTCTGGATCTACGACCTTAAAAACAATACCTCCGAACAGATTACCAACTGGGAAGGGACCGACCAGCTGCCTGTGTGGTCGGGCGACAATATTTTCTTTGCATCCGACAGGGACCTTAAGCTTAATATTTGGAAATATAATATCCGGTCAAAGGAGACAAGTCAGGTCACCCATCACACCGAATTTGATGTTATGTGGCCATCAGGTCATGGCGATCAGATGGTTTACGAAAACGGCGGATACATTTACAAAATGAACCTTAAATCAGGAGTATCGGAAAAAGTTATGGTTAAAATTGACTATGATAATCCCAACCTTGTCCCCTATTATAAAAACGTAAGCGGCAATATCAACGGTGCTGGTGTCTCACCTACAGGCAAACGTGTGCTGTTTGATGCCAGGGGCGATATTTTTTCGGTTCCTGCCGAAAAAGGGATAACAGAGAACCTGACTGAAACCCAGGGTGTTCGTGAAATTAACCCCACATGGTCACCTGATGGAAAATACATCTCCTACTGTTCCGACAAGACCGGCGAGTATGAGATCTATCTTCTCGAGAACAAAAAAGGGTCAATCGCCAGGCAGGTAACATTCAATTCATCGGCATGGATAAATCAGCCGCTGTGGTCACCAAACAGCAAATACCTGGTTTATTCCGACAGGACTCTTCAGCTGAAGATACTCGATATTTCTTCCGGCAAGGTATTTGTCGTTGATCATGCGACCTCAAACGAAATAAGAGGGTACAATTTTTCGCCTGATTCAAAATGGATCGTTTATGCAAAAGAGGGCAGCAATAAAAAAACTGCACTCTGGGTATATGACCTCGCAGCCAGGAAGAACATCCAGCTTACGGATGGTACTTATTCAGACGGGGATGCTTATTTCAGCAATGATGGGAATTATATCTTTTTTTCATCAAACCGTGATTATAATCTTACGTTCTCCAGTTTCGAATTTGACTACCTCTATAACAGGGCAACGCGTCTTTATTCAATCGCCCTGACCCCTAAAAGTCCCAAACTGTTCAGGGATAAAAACGATGAAGAGCCAGTGAAGGCGGAGACACCCGCAGATTCTTCGGCAGCAAAGCCAAAGGATCAGAAATTAAAAAATACTCCATCACCGAAGACACCTGACAAAAAAGATTTAAAAGTTGAAATAGTATTTGAAGGTATCAATTCACGGATTACAGCCATGCCCGGTGAAGCCGGAGATTACAACATGGTGGGAGTAACAGATGAAGGGCCCGTATTTATGTCGGGGGGCAAGCTTGTAAGGTATAACATCAAGGATGAAAAAAACGAGGATATTCTCGACCAGGTGCAGGGAGCAGTACTGACAGCCGATGGCAGGATGGTGCTTTACCGTGCCGGAGGGGATTTCGGTCTTACAAACGTGGCCCCCGGCCAGAAACCGGGAGCCGGCAAGCTGGACCTTAAGGGAGTTGAAATGAAGATTGATCCTCAAAAGGAATGGAACCAGATCTACACGGATGCATGGAGAATCTTTCGTGACTATTTCTATGTAAGCAACATGCACGGTGTCGACTGGACAAAGATGAGGGACAGGTACAAAGTCCTGGTTCCCTATGTGGGACACAGGGCTGACCTGGACTATATTCTCAGCGAACTTGTAGCGGAAGCCAATGTGGGTCATGCATATGTTGAATGGGGCGATTTTGAAAAGCCGAGGAGAATTGATGGGGGGTTGCTGGGAGCAGAGGTCACACCCGATGATACCAAAGGCCGCTATCGCATTTCTAAAATTTTCAGCGGGGAAAACTGGGACAGGGGGCTGCGTTCTCCCCTCACGGAACAGGGTGTGGATGTAAAAGAGGGGGATTATATCATGAAGATCAATGGGAAGGATCTGACATTATCCGATAATCCGTATGCCCTGCTCGAGAACCTTGCATCCAAGCCTGTGGAGATCACTGTAAGCAGTACAGCGACCCTGAACGATGCCCGCAAATCACTGATAAAGCCTATCTCGAGTGAACTTGAGCTGAGACAGCTAAACTGGGTGAACGAAAGGAGGGCAATGGTCGATAAGCTGTCTGGAGGAAGGATAGGCTATATCTATGTTCCCAACACTTCTGCCGAAGGTAACAGGGAGCTCTTCCATGGTATGTACACTTATTTCGACAAGGAGGCACTGATTATTGATGACCGGTACAATGGCGGTGGTTTCATACCCGACAGGATGGCTGAACTGCTTAACCGCCGTACACTTGTTTACTGGCACAAGAACGGACTTGAACCGGAAAAATCACCTGCAGCGGCAAACGACGGGCCGAAAGTTATGCTGATAAACGGGTATTCCTCATCAGGCGGTGACGCTTTCCCATATTTCTTTAAAAAACTTGGCCTTGGAAAGGTTATTGGCACAAGGACGTGGGGTGGCCTTGTAGGGATAGCAGGTAACGCATCCCTGGCCGACGGGGGGTTTGTTCATGTTCCGCAGTTCGGAATTTTTGACGAGACCGGATGGGTGGTTGAAGGGACAGGTGTATCTCCCGATATTGAAGTTGTTGAAAGGCCGGAGCAGCTGGCAAAAGGCATTGATCCGTGTGTTGAAAAGGCTGTTGAGGTTCTGCTGAAAGAGCTGAAGGATAAACCTGTTAAAAAGGTGACTGAGCCTGCTAATCCCGACAGGTCGGGATGGAAAGAAAAATAGAAACTTACCGGATATGCTTACTAATGAACAGGAATTGAAAATGGTCCGTTCCTACATGTCCCTCAGGAAGGCTGTGGGATGGATTGGAATACTTTTGCCCTTCGTTCTGATGATCGGCCTGATAGCCTTGTTTAGAGGGTGCGGAACACTCGATTCCATAAGCCTTTATTACTATTCACGGATGAGGAATGTCCTTGTCGGCGCGTTATGCGGGATCGGTTTCTTCCTGTTCTTTTACAGGGGATATGATAACTGGAAAAAGACCAACTGGGATGAGTGGATCACCAATATCGGGGGAGTCCTGGCTATTGCCATTGCCTTTTGTCCGACGACCGAATGCGGAAAGCTCGACCTGAAGGGTATATTTCATTTTATTTTTGCCGCAGTGTTTTTTATCCTTCTTGCCTGCTATTCGATCTTTGTCTTCACGAGGAGCACAGGTAAAATGTCCAGACAAAAGAAGGTAAGGAACAAAATTTACGTCGCCTGCGGCATAGTGATGATTTTAAGCATGATTGCGATAGGTGTGTATGTCATGTTCATCGAATCGGAAAGCCGGAAATATCCTGTAACTTTCTGGTCAGAGACAATTGCCCTCGCAGCCTTTGGTCTTTCATGGCTCACAAAGGGAGGAACAATTTCACCCGACAAATCTCAATAAATGAAATCAAAAAAAAGACTGCCTCGCGTGGGGCAGTCTTCTAACGCTAAAACTACTTAGTATATACAAAATTTGTCCACTTTGTAAAGGGCCCTTTCTTTTCGCCGGCTATAGCACAGACTCTCCATCTTCCAGCCTGCTTGCCGGGAAAATCAAATGTGAATGAGGTGCCTTTCTCCTTCACATTCTTAAGGACCTTCCAGTCATTGCCTTCCTTTGCTTCAACCTGGACTTCATATTCCGTTGCTCCTTCCACAACGCCCCAGTCAAGCTTTGTCCTTCGGGGGAAATCGCTCAATGAAGATCCGTCAGCCGGACCGAGGATCTGCGGGACCCCAAGATTCTTTTCACCGGAGGCAGTGCCTGTATGTCCCTGTCCTCCCGTATTACCGGTCTTTGAAGTGTTGTAGGAAAACTCTCTGGCACTCCATTTTGAAAAACTCCCGTTACCCAAATCGGCCCTGACCCTGAAGCGATACGGATTATCTCCAGGCAGCTCCACCTTCAGGGAATTCTTATCCAGCTTTTCGCTTTTCAGCATTCTCCACTGACCGTCATTTATCTCCAGTTCAAATTCGTAGCCCTTTGCCCCCTGGAACATTTTCCATTCGAATAATGCTACACGAGGAAAGTTGTGAAGTACAATTTTCTCCTGCGGATAAACAATGATCGGTCCTTCGGCATTCTGAGGGAGTGCAGATGGTTTGACGATCTCCTTAACAGGTTTGACAGGTGCCTGGGCCTGTGCTGAGGTAAAATTCAATAAAAGGATACCGCTGATTAACAGCATCCCGTAAACAATAAATGAGCCTGATTTTTTCATATTGGATCCTCCGTGGTTTTAAAATGAAAAGTTACTTATTTCTTCAAGCAGCAATAGTTAAAGATTTGTTAAAGGTCAGAGCGAAATTCATAAAATCAAAAAGCCGCGGATCATTGCGGCTTTTTTCCATAGGGTGTCCCTGGCGAATCGGCCAGGAACGGGGGGGGGAGGTTAAAAAGAAATCTTACAGGCAACACCGCTTGTAGTGAATTTCATGTCTTCCGATCCGAGCCCTGTGACCGGGATTTTTACAAAGGGCTCGATATGAAGTGAAAGTTTTGTCGAGAGATGTTGCTCAAAACCGAAAATAATATTTACCCTGCCGGCAAAATTTACGGAATTCAACGGCTCCTCTGTTCTTGTAGAGGTGCTCTTTACATTAACAAGCTGGTATGAAAGGCTCTGGCTGCCGGAGGTTGAATTGACAACAGCTTCCATCTTCTGGGTATAGGTTGTACTGACATACTTCTCGGTGAGGCAGGCAACCGAAGATATTCCGCCTGTAACGTAGTACCGTGATGAACCCTTTTTCAGGAATTTCCATGTTATATTAAGTGGCAGGTCAAGATCTGTAAGCAGGGCCTGTGACTGCCCGGCAGGAATCCATGACGGGCTATCGGTATTTTTGTTTATGGCATTCTGATGTTCTAATTGCAACCCAGTCGAGAGGTGCAACTTGTCGGTAATCTCATAGTCGGCATTTATCCCTCCTGCATAATTGAACGATGTGACCGTTCCGGTTGAAGTCATCCCCGGGGCAATATTGACTCCAAACCTGAGCCTGCGCGTACCCGCACCGGCATCCTGATCGTTATTTGCAACTATAATCCCGGAATGATCTTCATTCAGAATAGTTGAATTGCCCGGATCTCCGGAATGCCTGTTCCTGATAAGATCTTTGTTTACCCCAGGCGAATGATGAAATTCAAGACCGGCAACAGCACTATATCTTAGGTTCTCCTTAATCACCTGCAGGGACTGAGGTGTTTTGATCCCTGCCACACCCGGTTGTGATGCAACCTCATTCCCTTCCGACGGTGCGGACCCCTTATCCCCCGATCCGCTGTAGCTTTTTACAATATTCTTAATTTTTTTACCCGACGGGTCTGAAAGAGCTGTCAAAGCAGCCGGCATTTCTTTGTATTTCGCTGCTGAATCGGGAAAGACATGACCGGCATTTCCGGCAGTTTTTCCCGTAGATGGAACAGGAAAGAGCATCCTGAAACCTATCAGTCCGATCATGATGGTGGCTGCGATCCCGGTTGCAGAAAACCAGAACAGGATCCTC
>Ga0335069_10000324_pt1 | contig 81847 bp, 54 predicted proteins | sample Lox_Sample_11_FD_206714 | JGI IMG/M metagenome (GOLD analysis project Ga0335069, IMG submission 206714) | Soil microbial communities from Loxahatchee National Wildlife Refuge, Florida, United States - Lox_Sample_1.1 | ecosystem: Environmental > Terrestrial > Soil > Wetlands | place: USA... | reverse complement strand
CGCGTTACGGCGGCGGGAGCGAAGCTTCGACGATGTACAACTGCCTCGTCATCTCCAACACCGCCGGCTATGGCGGCGGCGGCCTCTACAATGATTGGGCGTATAATTGCACGATCGTCAACAACTCCGCCGGCAGTTACGGCGGCGGCGTGCTCATCGCCAGTTGGCTGGCCAATTGCATCCTCGACAGCAACGCCGCCCCGAATGGGCCGAATTACTGGAGCGACAACCTGAATTACTGTTGCGCGACTCCCTACTACGGCGGCGGCCCCGGCAACTTTACCGGCCCGCCCCAGTTCGTGAACCCGGCCGCCGGAGATTTCCACCTGCAAACCAACTCACCGTGCGTCAACACCGGCGACAACGGATCCGCTTCTAGTGGCACCGACCTCGACGGCAACCCGCGCATCGTTGGCAGCGCCGTGGACATCGGCGCGTATGAACTACAAACCGTGATTCCGTTCCAGGCGGCGATTCAGGCGGCATTCACCAACTCCGTGCCCGGTTATCCGGTCAGTCTCGCTGGCTATGCCTTCGGCGGGGCGGCAACGTCGAGCTCCTGGGATTTCGGTGACGGGACCACCGCCACCAACACGCCGACGCTCTCCCACAGCTGGAGCTTGCTTGGCGATTACACGGTGGTGTATCGCGCCTTCAATGCCGGCCACCCGGCCGGTGTCAGCGCCACGCTCACGATGCACGTCCTGCCGGCACTGGTGTGTCACGTGGATGCGGCGGGCACGAACCCGGTTTTCCCATACGCGTCGTGGACCACGGCTGCGACCAACATCCAGGACGCGGCCGACGTCGCATCGCTTTACGCGACGGCCTACGTGCTCGTGACCAACGGAAATTATCAGACCGGCGGACGCGCGGCCGGTGCCGCGCTGACCAATCGTGTGATCGTCCCGGCCGGAGTGACCGTCCGCAGCGTCAATGGGCCGACGGTGACGGCGATCCAGGGCAACCCCGTGATGGGTGACAGCGCGATTCGCTGCCTGTTGCTGTCGAACAATGCCGCCCTGGGCGGGTTCCGCATTGTGTCCGGCTCAACGCGAAACGCGGGCGATGCTGATCTGGAACAAAGTGGCGGCGGCGCCTGGTGCGCGGACAACAGCGTCGTCCTGTCCAACTGCACCTTTGTCGCCTGTTCGGCCAACAACAACGGTGGCGCTGCAATAAGGGGAACATTTTTGAATTGCGCATTTATCACCAACTCGACGGTCAATGGGAATGGCGGCGCCGTGGAGGGCGGCACGCTTGGCAGCTGCACGTTGCTGGGCAATTCCGCGCCGGGATTTGGCGCGCGCGGAGGCGGCGTGCACGGCAGCATCGCCATCGGCTCGACCTTTGTCGGCAATTCCGCCTTCTACGGCGGCGCCGCGGAATCGAGCACGCTCAGCAATTGTGTGGCTACTTTCAACAGCTCGCCGTACGCCGGCGGCGCCGGAAACAGCTGCACCTTCTACAGCTGCCTGCTGGCAACCAACACGTCCGGCTATGGGGGAGGTGCGGCAACCTATGGGTCGGCCCAAAATTGCGTCTTTCTCGGCAATTCCGCTCCGAACGGCGGCGGCGCCGCATGGCAAGTCTCTCTGAACAACTGCCTGCTGGTTGGCAATGCCACCGGCGGCAAAGGAGGCGCCGCAAATTCCTACAGCAACCTCAGAAATTGCACCGTGGCCGGAAATTCCGCCGGGAGCAGCGGCGGCGGTGTGGACTCCAGCACCCTGTGGAATTGCATCGTTTATTCCAACACCGCGCCGAGCGGGTCCAATTACTCCGCCAGCACCTTGAATTTCTGCTGCACCATGCCGCGGCCAGCCAGCGGTTCGGGCAACATCACGAACGGACCGGCCTTTGTCAATCTGGCCGGCGGCAATCTGCGGCTGAAGACCACTTCCCCCGCCATCAACGTCGGCACGAACGCGTACGCGCCGGGCAGCCTTGACCTCGATGGCCGCCCGCGCATTGTTGGCAGCACGGTGGACATGGGCGCCTACGAATTTCAGGGCGCCGGGATGAGCGAATTCATCGGCTGGCTCCAGCAATACGGCCTGGCCACGGACGGCTCGGCGGATTACGTGGACGCCGACGGCGACGGCCTGAACAACTGGCAGGAATGGCAGACCGGCACCAATCCGACCAACGCGCTGTCCGTGTTCAGAATGGCATCGGCCCGGGCGACCAACAATCCGCCGGGACTGGTAGTCACCTGGCAGAGCGTGAGCGGTATCAGCTACTTCCTCCAACGCGGCACCAACCTTGGTGCGCCGCCGGCCTTCTCGACCATTCGGACCAACATCACCGGCCAGGCCGGGACGACCAGTTACACCGACACCAACGCCACCGGTTTCGGCCCGTACTTCTACCGCGCCGGCGTGCCGTAATCCGGTCCGCCGATTCCCATCGGCGGCTACAGGCTGAACGGGCTACTGCGCCTCAAAGCCCAGCCTTGAGAAACTCCACAACTAAGCTTCAATCAAGCTGATTCTCTCCTTGAATTGATGTAGATAACCTGATAACATCGGGGCGTTAATAGAAAGGGCTTCGATGAAACGACTCCTTTTGCAGCTGGCTGCCGTCGGCACTCTGACTTTCCATCTCAACACGTCCGCAACGGTGCGCTACGTGGACCTGAACTGCGCGAACCCGGTCCCGCCTTACACCGACTGGAGCAGCGCGGCGACCAACATCCAGGACGCGGTTGATGCCGCGGCGGACGGCGACCAGGTGCTCGCGACCAACGGAGTTTACCAGACCGGCGGCACGATGACGGACATGACCAACCGGGTGACGGTGATCAAGCCGATAACGGTGCAAAGCGTCAACGGTCCCGCGGTGACGGTCATCCGGGGGTTTCAGGCGCCCGGCACGATTACCGGCGCCGGCGCGGTGCGGGGCGTTTACCTGGCCGGCGGCGCCTTGCTGTCGGGCTTCACGGTGACCGGCGGCGGCGCCAACAACTATGCCGCCGGAATCTACTGTGCTTCCGCCAGCGAAATCATCACCAACTGCGTGGTGACCGGCAATAACTCAGGCGCGTATGCCGGCGGAGTTTACTATGGCACGCTCTACAATTGCGTCGTTTCACAGAACGCGGCCATCTCCGACGGCGGCGGCTGTTATCACAGCCATTTGTACAACTGCCTCATAGCCACCAACACCGCCAACAATGGCGGCGGCATCGGCTATGGCTTCCTCGACAACTGCGTCCTGGCCGGGAATTTCGCGCGCACCAGCGGCGGCGGCACGTTCCTCGCCAGCAGCCTGAGAAACTGCACGCTCACCGGCAACCGCGCCAAACTCCAGGGCGGCGGAGCCTATGGCACGGGCGCTACTTACCAGAATTGCATCATTTACTACAACTACCTGGCCGCCGGCGGGAGTCCCTTTACGAATGTCTATGATAGCGGTCCCGACATTAAGAACTGTTGCCTGACGCCCCGGTTGGTCGGCGGAAATGGCAATCTCACCAACCCGCCGGTCTTCCTGGACTCCGCCGGCGGCAATTACCGCCTGCACCTCGGCTCTCCCTGCATCGATGCCGGCACGAACAGTGTTGTGTACTGGTCCACGGATATGGACGGCAACCCGCGCATCGTTGCCGGCACGGTGGACATCGGCGCCTACGAGAATCAGTACACGGGGACGGTGCATTACGTAAGTTTGACCAGCACGAACCCGCTGTCGCCCTATACCAATTGGGCGACCGCGGCGACCAACATTCAGTCCGCCGTGGCCGTGGCCTTGGACGGTGAGACGGTCGTTGCCGGAGACGGCACTTACAGTGTCGGGAGCGTGACGGTTTATGGTTCGGAGGCAAACCGCGTGGCTCTGACCAATGGCATCACGCTGGTGAGCCTGAATGGGTCGAAGGCGACGAGGATCGCGGGCGACACGCAAACCCGATGCGTTTATGTGGGCAGCAACGCGACGTTGAGCGGGTTTACGCTCATCTACGGCCAAACGAGAAGTTCCGGCGATCCGGTGCGGGAACAAAGCGGCGGCGGCGGCTGGTGCGAATCGTCGAACTCGGTTGTCGCCGATTGTCTGATCACCAACTGCACGGCCTGGCAAAACGGCGGCGGTGTATTCGGCGGCACGCTGTATCGCTGCACAGTGGCAGGCAATATGGCCAACAACTCCGGTGGCGGGGCATTTTCGAACACGGCCTGGGATTGCGCCCTGGTCAACAATTGGGCGACATCTGCCGGCGGCGGGGCGGCTTCCGCCAGCCTTTTTAACTGCCTGATTGCCAGCAACAATTATTCATCCGGCGGTTACGCCAACGGCGCCGGGGTGTACCAAGGAACGCTCTCGAATTGCACGCTCATCGCCAACGGGAAAATCTACGGCACCTCCGGCGGCGGGGCGTATCGCAGCACCCTCTTCCGATGCCTGTTATTGACCAATTATTCCACCTACGGCCCGGGCGGCGCCCAGTACAGCGAGTTGCATGAGTGTACCCTGATGGGGAATCAGGGCTCGAGCGGTGGCGGCACCTATCAATGCACCAATTACAATTGCGCCCTGCTGGGAAACCTGGGCAGCGGCGGCGGGATGTACGGTGGCATTTCCTATAACTGCCTCGTCATCAGCAACACGTCCGCTTCCCAGGGCGGCGGAGCTTCCTGGGCAACCCTCTACAACTGCACGGTCGTCGGCAACACCGCCACCAACGGCGGCGGCGGCGTCAATGCCAGTTCCCTTTACAACTGCATTGTCTATTCCAACTCGGCGCCGACCGGCTCGAACTGGCTGGCGTCGTCCTTGATTTATAATTGTTGCACGATCCCCGCGCCGTCCGGATACGGTAATATCACGAACGCCCCATCGTTTGTGAATGCGCCGGCCGGTGACTTCCGATTGCGGTGCGGCTCTCCCGGCATCAACGCCGGCAACAATTCGTACGTGACTGTGGCGACCGACTTCAACGGCAACCCGCGCATCACAGGCGGCGCCGTGGACATGGGCGCCTGTGAATTCAATCCAATTCAGGACTTGGTGCCGCAGATCCGTAAAAGCTTCAACTTCGATAATTTTGCGGCTGGCTACCCGGTGTCCTTTGCCGGCCTGGTTGCCGGCTGCCCGGATTATTTATGGTGGGACTTCGGCGATGGAATCACGGTCACCAACCAGGCTGCCGCGAGTCACGCCTGGGCCGGGCCAGGGACGTTCGACGTGGTCTTGACGGCGTATTCCGCCAGCCTGGGTTACGGATTGTCGGCGACGACCCGGGTTCAGGTGGTGCAACAGCCGGTTTATTATGTGGATGCAAACAGCCCGGGGCCGGTCACACCTTACAACAGTTGGTCCACGGCGGCACGCTCCATCCAGGACGGCATTTACGCGGGCAACACGCCGGGACGCCTGGTTCTGGTGACCAATGGCATGTATTACGGCCAGGTCGGCGGAGCCATCCAGTGGAAGAATGTAATGCTGACGAACATCGTTGTGGTACAAAGCGTCAATGGCCCCGGCGCCACCATCATCAACAACTACTATCCTTACCGTGTCGCCTGCGTCGGCAATTACTCCGTATTGGACGGATTCACGGTAACCGGCGGAAGCGCTTCGTCAGGAACCAATCTCTACCAGGACCAGTGCGGCGGTGGCCTCTGGTGCGAGTCCAACGGCATGGTCACCAACTGCACGATCACGGGCAACACCGCCGGCTACGGCGGCGGGGGCGCCTATCAGGGGATATTTTACAATTGCGTCTTTACGAATAACTCGGTTCCGAATCTGAATACCAACGGCGGCGGGGGCGGGGGCGCCTATTCCGGCACCTTTTACAACTGCCTTTTCATCAGTAACACGGTCGCGGGCGCTCCCGACTTCGGTGGCGGCGGAGCCACCTGTCAAAGCGTCTTGTACAACTCTTTCGTGCTCGGCAATCAGGCTCTGAACATGGTGCGGGGCGGAGGTTGTTACGGCAGTGTGCTTTCCAACTGCGTGGTGATGTACAATCAGGATCTTAACTACAACGGCGGCGGAGTCAGCTACAGCACGCTTTACGATTGCACGGTTTGCAGCAACACCGCCTCCCGCGGCGGCGGAGGTGCATCTTCCACCTTCTGGAATTGCCTGTTGATCGAGAATTGCGCCACCAACGGCGGCGCGACCGCCTGGAGTTCCCTTCACAATTGCCTGGTGGTCAGCAACCTGGCGGCGAACTACGCGGGAGGTGTTTACAATGGCTCCAACTGCTACAACTGCACCGTGGTAAAGAATACCGCGTATCGCGGCGGCGGATTATACGGAACCACCTACCCCTGCCTGATCTTCAACAGCATCATTTTTGGCAACACGGCTTCGAGCGTCAGCCAGGATTGGGAAGGCTTGGTTCAAAGTTATGACAGTTGTTCCATCCCTAGGCTGAATCCCACGAGCCCCAGCTACGGTAATATCACCAACGACCCGGTTTTTGTTGATGCCGGCTTCCACCTGTCCGCCGCTTCTCCCTGCCGCGGCGCCGGCAGTCCGCTCTTCGTCAGCGGAACCGATCTCGACGGCGAGGCCTGGAACAGTCCGCCCTCGATGGGTGCCGATGAAGTTTATGACGCCGATTTCGCCGGAGCTTTAACTGTGCTCATTCAGGCAGGCCAAACCGACGTGCTGGTGAATCGTTCCCTGGGCCTGGCGGGCCAGGTCACCGGCCGCGCCGCACGACTGGACTGGTCGTTCGGCGATGGGACCACCCTCAGCAACGCCAATTTCTTCACCTCTCACTCGTGGACCAATCCCGGCGATTACTCCGTCACCCTCACCGCTTACAACGCGGATTATCCCGGTGGCGTTTCCACTGACCTGTGGATCCATGTTCAGCCGCTCAAGCCGCCTTTGCTCCAGCCCACTTCTTTTTCCTCGTCTCCCGGCAATGGCTTCGAATTCCAGTTCGCCGGCCAGTCCAACGCCATTTACACCGTGCAAAATGCCACCAATCTCGCGCCGCCCGTTGTCTGGCAGGACCTGCAGACGCTGGTCAGCACCGGCGGCGTGGTCCGGGTCAGGGATACCAACGCCACCTGGGGAACCAGCTTCTATCGCGTGGGCGTGCAGTGACCTTCTCGGAGTGCGGTGATATGTCACCGCAGTCCAAATTTATCTGACGAGTTCAAACGCGAAACCCTTCAGGTACTCCGTCTCCGGTATCATCGGGATGACCGGGTGATCCGGGCTTTGCGCGTAGGTCGCCACCCGCCGCAATACGTGGCGTGTGTCGTAGGCGGCCGACAAAATCACGTCCTGGAAAGTCACGGTGTCCACGTGATGCGAACAGCAGAACGTCGCGAGCGTGCCGCCCGGCCGGAGCAGCTTGAGCGCCCGCAGGTGGATCTCCTTGTAGCCGCGCAGCGCATCGGGCACCGAAGCCCGATTGCGCGTGAACGACGGCGGGTCGAGCACGATCAAGTCAAACTTTGGAACAACTTTTTCGTGCGGCTTGACGGCCGTCTGCGTCTTGAGCCAGTCGAACACGTTCACGGCTTCAAATGAGCATTGGTCCGCCACCCCATTGGCAACGGCATTCCGCTTCGAGGCCTCAACTGCCTCGGCGCTCTGGTCGAGCAAATGAACATGGGCCGCGCCGGCCCGCGCGGCGTGCAGGCCGAACCCGCCCAGGAAGCTGAAGCAATCCAGCACCTGCGCGCCCTGTGCAAATTGAGCCACCGCCTGATAATTCACCTGCTGGTCGAGATACAGCCCCGTCTTGTGCCCTTCAGCCAGGTCGGTTTCAAATTTCAGCCCGTTCAGATTTACCGTCACCGGCCCACTCAATTCGCCGGCCAGAATCCCCTGCCCTTCGCCCAGGCCTTCGAACTTGCGCGACGCCATGTCGCTGCGCTCGAGAATCGCCCGGGGCGAGAAAATCTTTTGCAGCGCCGCGACGATTTGCGCCTTGCGCTGGTCCATGCCCAGCGACGAAATCTGCACCACCAGCACATCCTTGCCGCCTTTGGTGGGGCGAGCGTACTCGCGAGCCGGCTCACCAGCAGCCTCGCCGTACGCATATTTGTCCACAATAAGTCCGCTCAGGAAATCGCTTTCGGCGTTGACGACGCGGAAGGACGTGGCTTGCGGGAGATGTTTTTGCCGGATGGCCAGCGCAGCGCGAATCCGTTCCTCGAAAAACGCCTCGTTGACCTCAACCCGGTCCGGCGACAGGACACGGACATTAATTTTTGATTTGGAATTGAAAAAACCGGTGCCGAGCAGGCGCTGGCGGTGGTCTTTCACCTGGACGAGTTCGCCGTCAACCGGTGGATGCGTCAGGCGCAGAATTTCCGTGTGATAAATCCACGGGTGGCCGGCCACGATGCGGTCGGCCTCGCCCGGTTTCAGCAGGACAGTGGGTAGTGATTCCATGGTTTGTAAACAGGTTTAGTTGGAGTCCACGCTTTGGCGTGCTGTACGAACAAGCTGAAGCTTGAATTCCAACCCGGATATCAAGCCAGAAACGGGCGTCCGGGGAAAGAAAATGTTCCCACCCGGCATGGGCAAAAGCTGTAATGATAGTAATTATTTGCTTGAATCGCGGCCGAAAGAGGCGGATATAAAGACAAGCCTATGAACTCCAGCGGCACAGTGAGCGCCTTGTTGCACCACAAATCATCCGAACTCTGGTCCGTGGCCCCGGAAGCCACCGTTTTCGAAGCCATCAAGCTGATGGCCGACAAGAACATCGGCGCGCTCCTGGTCATGTCCGGCGGGAAACTGGCGGGGATGTTTACCGAGCGCGATTACACCCGCAAGATCGCGCTCCAGGGCAAAACCTCCAAGGAAACTCGCGTGCGCGATGTCTTGACCCGCGAAGTGGTTTCCGTCGGCATGAACCATTCCGTCGAGGAATGCATGAAGCTGATGACCGAACACCGCGTCCGGCATCTGCCCGTCGTGGAAGCGGACAAAGTCGTCGGCCTCGTGTCCATCGGCGACCTGGTGAACTGGATCATCTCCACCCAGAGCGCGCAGATTGACCAGATGGCGCAATACATTTCCGGCGGTTATCCGCAGCATTCCACCTGACTGCCCCTGCAAAGTAGCAGCGGACATGAGTCGGCTCCAATTCTCGAAAGAACCTGGTGTTATCGGGGGTTGATGTAGCGTCGAGCCTCTGGCTCGAAATCAGGGCAAAGCACCGATCCTACCCGGCAAACGACGACACCGCCGAGAATTCCAAAAGTGGTTTGAGCCAGCTTACGCTGGCGGCTACGAAAGGAACGATCCTTGGAGACTGTCTTAAAATATCTGTCTGGCCTACGGAGTTGGGAAGCTCCGTGAACCCGCAGTCAAGATGACTGCGCTACCGCGTAGCGCAGGCTTCCAGTCTGCGGGATAAGGCGACAGCCTGCCGCCAATTTCGAATTTTCAGCCAGCTACGGCTTGGCCGGCGGCGAATTGGTGGCCGGCGCGGTCGCGGTGTCCTGAACCCGCTTGGCCGTGAAGTCCTCCTCGGCGAAATCACCCACCTTGCGGTGGAACTTGATTTCGTCGCCGGCAATCTTGCCGGTGTATTCGATGCGGATGTCGTTGTCGCCGAACTTGAACGGTTCCACAAAGAAAATGCCGTTGGTGGTGATGATGCCCTCGGTGATGACCACCTCATTGGTGCCCATCTCCCGCTCGCCGACGGCTTTGCCCGTGAGGTTGGTCCCGGCCACCTTGAATTCGAAGGTATATTTCTGCAGGCCGATCTGGCTGTCAAACTGGCCTTTCCATTTTCCGGCGACGTTGTCTCCGGCGCGCGCGGTTCCGGCCAGCGCCAGGGCGCCGACCGCGATGATCAATAGTTGGGTGAAAATTTTCATAGTTGGTTGCGATGAATTTGGTTTGGACCGTCACAGGAAGCCAAAAGAGAGCAATGTTGGCAAGCACGACTGTGGAAGCGCAAATCCGGATGGAACGGCGGAGGGCCGCCACACTCCAAAGCACTGACGCGACTTCTTACCACTCACGACGGGTGCGAAGCGTCCTGGAGTGCGCCAGTCCTGTGGCGCTTAGGCGCGACCCGTCCTCCGTAACAGCAATACTGCGGAGGGTGGAGAAACGACACCGCGAGGACTCGTCCCGCCGTAGCCAGGCGAAGGCGGAAGGCACAGCGCATGTTGCCGGCAGCGATTTGGTGTTAGGAGTTTTGGTCATTTGAGTATTTCCTTGGGGAATGCCTCACCCACAGGCCAATCATTTATCCCCTTGGCCTTCCACGCCAAGATTAGGATACATCCCACGAACAGAATAGTAATTACCTTCTCAGCCACGAACAAATAACCTTTCCATGGATGCGACCCCGAGCAATAAAACGCCATGCCAATTCCGATCAATCCAGCGGCGAAGAAGAATAAAATAACGGCAACGTAGTGAGCCTTAAGCAGGAAACGAGATTTATTCTTCAGGCCCCAGCTATGAAATCCATAAACGTTGCCAAGATCTGATGACTGACAGTTCTTAACAAGGCTCTTTTCAAGAGCCGCCAAATAAACGGCATCTCTACGCATCCGAGATACCTCACCTACCCAGACAGCCGCAGCATTTCCACGCGCTGCGGCTGACGCTACGCGCACAGCCGCGCGCCGCCAAATCAGGACGTGCCGGCTCGTTGAATCTGTGTAACGTCGAACCTGCGGCTCGAAATCGGCGCACAGCGCCGACACTTCACCGGACGGTACTGCCGCGCCGCCTGGCCGAGCGGCAGATCGGCCCTCCCAATGAAATTGGCACCATTCCGACTGCTCTGCAATTGCGTGACACCGCCTCCTTCTGCGGGTACATTCCCATCGTTGTTGATTTCGTAAATCGTATATCGCAAATCGTATATCACTATGCGTTCTGACATCGTCAAAAAAGGCTTTGAACGGGCGCCGCACCGTGCCCTGCTCCGCGCCACCGGCTCCATCGAGTCCGAGGCCGACTGGGACAAGCCGTTCATCGCCATCGCCAATTCCTACACCGATTGCATCCCCGGCCACGCCCACCTCAACGAGGTCGGCCTGCTCGTCAAACGCCTCGTGCGCGCCGCCGGCGGCGTGCCCTTCATCTTTAATACCATCGGCGTGGACGACGGCATCGCCATGGGCCACTCCGGCATGCTCTATTCCCTGCCCTCGCGCGAGCTCATCGCCGATTGCGTCGAGTCCATGCTCAAGGCGCATTGCTTCGACGGCATGGTTTGCATCCCGAACTGCGACAAGATCGTCCCCGGTATGTTGATGGCCACGATGCGCGTGAACATCCCCACGGTGTTCGTCAGCGGCGGGCCGATGGCAGCAGGCATCGCCGAACAAAAAGCCGCGCACGAGGACCTCGCCGGTTACCTGCAACCGGCCGCGGGCAAGTCCGACCTGATTTCCGTGTTCAAAGGCGTCGGCGAACTTCAGGCCGGCAAAATCACCGAGGAACAGTTGAAGAAGCTCGAACAAACCGCCTGCCCGACGTGCGGTTCATGTTCCGGTATGTTCACGGCCAATTCGATGAACTGCCTCTGCGAGGCGCTCGGCATCGCGTTGCCCGGCAACGGCACCATCCTCGCCGTGTCCAAGGAACGCGAGGCGCTCTACGACCGCGCCGCCCGCAGCATCGTCAGGCTCGTCGAGCACGACATCAAGCCGCGCGACATCGCCACGATCGAGGCGTTCGACAACGCGCTGATGCTCGACGTCGCCATGGGCGGCTCGACCAACACGATTTTGCACACGCTCGCCATCGCGCGCGAAGCAGGCATTCCGTACGACATCAAACGCATTGACGACATCTCGCGCCGGATACCGTGCCTCTGCAAGGTGTCGCCGTCGTCGAATTATCACGTGCAGGACGTGCACCGCGCCGGGGGCATCCACACTATCCTCGGCGAACTCAAGCGCATGGGCGCGCTCAACACCTCGTGCAAGACCGTCACCGGCAAAACCATTGGCGAGAATATTGATGAATGGGACGTGCGCTCGGAGAGCTGCACCGCGTGGGCCCGGACGGCGCGCGTCTCGGGCGCGTCTGCGATTGTGGTGGACCCGAATGACAAGATGGGCCCGGCCGCCCGCACCACGAGCGGCAACCTGGCGCCCAAGCCGATGCTGTTCTTCCCCGCCGACCCGCTGGCCATCACGCTCTGGCGCGATGCCGCCGCCTGGAACGCCGGCGATGTCGAGGCGCAAATCGATTTGTTCGACGCCAAGGCGACGCTGAAGCTGCCCGACGGTAGCGCTTTGAAGGGGCACGACCTTTTGCGGCAGAACGTCAAGGAACAGCTTCAGGCAGCGAAGGGGTTGGTCCGCGCCGAACTCGGCGAGTTTCGCGAGGAGCCGGTGCTCCTGATGTGGCGTTACGAGAAAGGCGGCACCCGGACGCCGCACGCGATGGTGCGCGTGAAGAAGCTCAAGAACTGGACCATCGCCCGCGCGGAGTTCGACACCGACCCGAAGCACCTGGCCAAGGTCAAGCCGAGCGGCCTGATGCCGTACGATTCGGCGTTCATGTTCGACGCGAAGGATTGCATTCGGACCAAGGACACCGCCTACACACCCGACGGCGGCTTGGCGATTCTTTACGGCCAGCTCGCGCCGGAAGGCAGTGTGGTGAAGACGGCTGGTATCAGCGCCGAGTTTTTCAAGAATTGTGGCCCCGGTTTTGTGTTTGAAGGACCGTGCGTGATTTTTGAAAGCCAGGATGACGCCTGCGCCGGGATTTTAGCCGGCAAGGTCAAGGCCGGCGACGTGGTCATCATCCGCAACGAAGGCCCACGCGGCGGGCCGGGCATGCAGGAGATGCTGTCACCGACGAGTTACATTGTCGGCATGGGGCTGGGCGACAAGTGCGCGCTGATCACGGACGGCCGGTTCAGCGGCGGCACGGCGGGTGCGTGCATCGGGCACGTCTCGCCCGAGGCCGAGGAAGGCGGGCCGATCGGCCTGCTCAAGGCCGGCGACCGCATCCGGATTGATTTCCCGAACCGCAAGATCGACATCTTGGTGCCCGAAGCCGAGCTGGCGGAGCGGAGGAAGAATTTCAAACCCGTGAAACGCGAGCTGGGCGGCTGGCTGGCGCGCTACCAGAAGCTGGTCACCAACGCGAGCCAGGGTGGGATATTGAGTGTTTAACCTGTCCGGCTGCCCTCTCGCATCGGATGGGAGAGGGAGAATTTTCCGCCGTCTATCATAAAATCGCGCGGCGATGACTGCCGAACGATCATTGGCAAATCCAGCACATGCGATTGCGGTGCCCTCGCCCGTCGGACGGGAGAGGGTCAGAGTGAAGGTTTTTCCTTTGTTTTACCTGAAAAAGATTGATTCCCGACCGTTGCGCCGCCACAGTTTCCTGCTCCCGGCGGAGAGGTGGCCGAGTGGTTGAAGGCACACGCCTGGAAAGCGTGCATAGTCCAAAAGGCTATCGAGGGTTCGAATCCCTCCCTCTCCGCCAGTTTGATTTTAAAAGGCCGCTAGGCTTGACTTCCTTCTTTCCTCTCTTCATAAACTACCGTCAAATACTATGATAACAAATCTAACGCCGAAGCAACTACGTCAGGCTGCATCCATCAAAGAGAAGATCGCAGCGTTACACAAAAAACTCGTGAAACTGGTCGGAAGCGCTGAACCCTCCGCTCCGGCCGGCCGGAAACGCCGGCGGATGAGCGCAGCGGGGCGTGCCCGCATCGCTGCCGCCGCCCGAAAGCGCTGGGCCCAAGTCCGGGCAGCAAAAAAGAAGTAAACTGCGGGATTTTAACGAGGAGGCTCCGACAACGCCGGGGCCTCTTTTTATTTGCTGGACCGGCGGCGACTCGCGTTGCAACGCCTTGATTTAACTCGGTGGTAGTGTCGGCGCTGCGCGCCGATTTCGAGCCGCAGGCTCGACACGACAATGCCCGGGGTTCCACCTTGCCAGCGATTTTCAATTACTTCGGTGAGGCGCCGGCAATGCTCAGTTGGATTTCGATGTCCTCGGCCACCTTGTCGTTAAACTGGCCGGGGTTGATGTTAAAATCGCTGCGCTTTATCATGAAGTTGGCGCGGATGACCAGCAGATCGCCTTTCTGATTCGGCAACCGGTCGCCCAGCTTGTCTTTTAGGTAAGTCAGCTTCACCGGCACGGTGATGTCCTTTGACACGCCCTTGACGGTGAACGTGCCGGTCACATCCGCCGTGGTGGTGTCGCCGGTGGTCTGCACGTTTTTGAATTCCTTGGCTTCAAAGCTGATCTCGGGATTCTTCGCCGCATCCAGCCATTTGTCGCTCAGCATGTGCTGCCGCTGCATCGGGTTGGGCAGCATGAGCGAACTCGTGGCAACGACGATCTTGCCCTTCGTCGCGCCCGGATCGGCCGGGTCGAAGGTGACGGTCCCGGAAACGCCGCTGGCGTTTCCGTTGATGGCTTCAAGCGGCGCGTCGAGCTTGAACCCGGCGTTGTTGACGCCCTTCGGGTCCTTGAAGTCAAAGGTTTGGGGTGCGGCGAGCACAACGCCGGCCGCGGTCAAGAGGGTCAAGATGGTGAGTTTGGTTTTCATGTTATGGTTTTGATGGATGAATTGCCTTGGTTTTACGGAACAGAAAGGAAACGCTAGCCAGTGCCGCGGCGCCGACACCGGCCGCGCCCAGAAAATCAACGCCCGGCACAAATTTGGATTGCCACTGTACTCCTTCCAGTCCGGTGACTGCGTCAGTGATTTTCGTCGGTACACGCGTCTTCGTCCAGCCGCAATTTGCCCCGGCCGCGGCCCAAAAAACAAGTGAGCCAACCAACAGCATTGCAGCGATGATCCGTAGCGTGCTTTTCATGCGTTCATCAGGCAGCTCAGTTCAGGTCGAACAACAAGACTTGTGCCGCCTTGCCGGCGGTTAGTATCAACTTCGCCTGCTCAGAGACCGCCGCCGCGTCGCCGGCGTTCAACACCTGGCCGTTTAATTTCACTTCGCCCTCGGCCACGTGGACCCAGGCATGTCGTCCGGTTGCCAGCGCGTGGTCCAGGCTGTCTCCGGCGTTGAGCCTGGCCAACAACAAATCCGCGTCCTGGTTAATGGCGATGGAGCCATCCCGACCGGCTTTGGACGCCACCAGATTCCACTGCCCGGCTTTCGCTCGGGCGAGAGACTTTTCCGCGTACCGCGGCTTGACGCCCGATCGATCCGGTTGAATCCAGATTTGCAGCAGGTGTACCGGCTCGGTCGGTGACGGGTTGAACTCGCTGTGCGCCACGCCGGTGCCGGCGGCCATGTACTGCACTTCGCCGGGCCGGATGATGCGGCCGTTGCCCATCGAATCCTTGTGTTCCAGCGCTCCGCTCAGGACGTAGGTGATGATTTCCATGTCGCGATGCGGATGGGTGCCAAATCCGCCCCCGCCGGCGATGATATCGTCGTTGATCACCCGCAAGCTGCGGAATCCCATATGGTTCGGGTCGTAATAGCCCGCGAATGAAAAGGTGTGCCAGGTGTCGAGCCAGCCGTGGTCGGCGTGGCCCCTTTCATTTGCTTTTCTCAATGTCATCATGGCCAGACTATGGCGCATCGGGAAAAGGCCGGCCAATACCTTGTTTCTCGCGTTGCGATAACTTTCAGGTATGATTGCGACATGGAACTGCGACACCTGCGTTACTTCGTGACCGTGGCGGAGTTGTTGAGCTTTACCCGGGCCGCGACCCGATTGCGCGTGGCCCAACCGGCCCTGAGCCGACAGATCCGCGATCTGGAAGATGAACTGGGCGCGCCGCTGCTCGTGCGCAACTCGCGCGGTGTGCGCCTGTCCGAAGCCGGCGCGGTTTTTTTGCCCGAAGCGAAAGCTGTGCTCCAGCGCGCGGCTGAAGCGGCCCAAGCTGTCCGCGCGGTCGTACGCGGCGAGCGCGGTGAAATTCACGTGGGTTACGCGCCGACCCCCACCGTGGAACTCCTGCCCTGCACGCTGCACGCATTCCAAAACCTCGCGCCCGGCGTGCGGGTGACGCTGCACGACCTGTCCACGGAGGAACTGTTGCGCGGTCTGCATGATGGCAGGCTGGATCTCTGTCTGATGGTGCGACCGGAGCCAAAGGCCCTGCGCGGGCTCCGGTTTGAGTTGTTGCGCGAATACCCGATGTGCGTGGCGCTGTCGCCCGCGCACCCGTTGGCGAAGCTCAAACGGGTGGTGGTGGAGCAGTTGGTCCGCGAGCCGCTGGTAGCCTATACCCGCTCCGACTACCCGGAGTATCACGCGATGCTGGTCGATTTGTTCCGGTCCACCGGCCAGAACTACCGAGTGGTGGCGGAACAGGACAGTGCCTCGGCCCTGCTCGCCTCGGTGGAAAGCGGTCGCGGGGTCGCGGTGGTGCCGGCGTGCATGTCCATCCTGGCGGGCGGGCGCGTCCGGTTGCGACCGTTGCATCCAGCACCGGATGCGCTGGCCGTCGGCACGATCTGCCGCGTGCAAAAACTCTCCGCCGCGGCGCAGAAATTTTTGCAGGCCGCGCGGGAAGTGGCCAAAGAGCCGGCCTTACCGACCTGATTTACCGCGCAGAACATCAACCCGGGAGCGCCGGCGTCCCGCCGGCATGACGAATTCTGCCAATCAAACACAACCCGCCAGCGAGACGCTGGCGCTCCCAGGGATTGAAGGAGACAACTTCGACTGATTTAAATCTTTGTCACCAGCTCAGCCTTCTCGTAACGGACCTTGGGCAGGCTCGCGTATTTGTCATTCGCCGCCCGGTATCCCAACGCGCAAGCCACTACGGTCGCATAGTCGCCGCCGGTCAAGCCGAGCACGCGGTCGTATTCGGCCGGATTGAGGCCTTCCATCGGGCAGGCATCCACGCCCAGCACGGCGGCGCAGGTCATCAAATTGCCCAGCGCGATGTAGGCCTGGCGGGTGGCCCACTCGTGGGCAGCCTGGCCGCGCGGGCCGTTGACGATGTCGCCGAGCATCATGTCGCGGTAAAAGTTCAGGGACTCGGGAGGGATTTTGCGGACGTCGCTGGTGCGGCGGATAAGTTTGTTCACGTCGGCCTCGGTCATCTTGGTGCGCGCGGTGAACACGACAAAGTGCGAGGCGTCCACGACCTGTTTCTGGTTCCACGAATGCGGGAGCAATTCAGCGCGCTTGGCCGGGTCCTGGATGAGAAGAAAGCGGTAAGGCTGCAAACCATAGGAAGTGGGCGTAAGCACAAGCGCCTGCTCGAGAGTTTGCCAGACGTCGGCAGGGATTTTTCTGACGGGATCAAAGACCTTGGTGGCATAGCGCCACTGCAAGGCGGCGAGGAGTTGGGGGTTGCTGATATGGTTCATGGTTCAAATTTAATTGGTCCGGCTGAAGGTGGCATAGGTTGGAAAAAAATCAAATTTAACCTTTGTCATCATTTGACATGATAGCGCTGGCTGTTAAGCTTGCGTTGATGAAGGAGTCGGTTTCCCTCCGTCGTATCGTCAGGTTCTGGGTCTTGACGATGTTGCCTTATGCGGCCGCGGCCCAGTTGCAGCGAGTGGCGAACAGCTCGCTGACCAATCTGCCGCCGCAGCCGCCGCAGTATGGGTACACGCTGGCGAACGCCTTTTCCACCGTGGCCCTGACCCAACCGGTCTGCCTTGCGTCGCCGCCCCAGGAAACCAACCGCCTGTTCATCCTGGAAAAAACCGGAAACATCGTGGTAATCACGAACCTAGCGGCGCCGACGCGCACTGTGTTTATGAGCCTGTCGGTTCTCTCGGACAGCGAGTCCGGCTTGCTGGGACTGGCGTTTCATCCCGGCTACGCCACCAACGGTTACTTTTTTGTCTTCTCGTCACGACAGATGACCACCACCCAGGGCTCCGGCCGGCACCAGTGCATTTCGCGGTTTCAGGTCACTTCCACCAACGCCAACGTGGCCCTGACCAACTCGGAGCTGATCCTGATCGCCCAGATTGATTCCGCTCCCAACCACAACGGCGGCGATTTGCACTTCGGCCCGGATGGATATTTGTATGCCTCCGTCGGCGACGAGGGCGCGCAGTACAACGGGAGCCTGAACGCCCAAGTCATCACGAACAAATTCTTTTCGGCGATCCTGCGTCTCGACGTGGACAAGCGTCCGGGAAATTTGTTGCCCAACCCGCACGCGGCCAGCACGACGAACTATTTCGTCCCGGCCGACAACCCGTTTGTGGGGGCAACCAATTTTAACGGGAAAACCTTCAGCGCGACGGCCGTCCGAACCGAGTTTTATTCCATTGGCTACCGCAATCCCTGGCGATACTCGTTCGATCTGGTGACGGGATGGCTCTACGTTGGTGATGTCGGGCAGGACCTTTACGAGGAGGTGGATGTGGTTCCGAAAGGCGGAAATTGCGGCTGGGCTTATTACGAGGGCAATCACCTGGCCTCACTCCTGTACCCCAGTCAGCCCACGATACTCACCAACCCGCCTCCCGGTTTGATTTTTCCGATTCAGGAGTATCCGCACAGCGGCACCGCGGGTTACACCGGCAACTCCGTCATCGGCGGCGTAGTGTACCGGGGCACGCGGATCTCCCAGCTATATGGCGCGTATGTTTTCGCCGACAACGGCAGCGGCAACGTGTGGATGCTGCGCTACGACGGCAGCAACACCGTGCCCTACCAGCCGATTACCACGGCGGCCGGCCCGTCCGCCATCGGCACTGACCCGCGCAACGGCGATGTGCTCATTTGCCAGTTGAATAATGGCCAGATCGGCCGGCTGGATTACAATTCCACCGTCACCGGCGCGCCGTTGCCGCCGACGCTCGCCGACACCGGCGCCTTTACCAATCTCACCACGCTGGCACCTGCCGCCGGCATCGTGCCTTACGACATCAACGTGCCGTTCTGGTCCGATAACGCCATCAAATCCCGCTGGTTCTCCGTGCCGGACGCGAATTTGACCATCGGTTTTAGTCCGACCGGCAATTGGAGTTTTCCGACCGGCAGCGTGTGGATCAAGCATTTTGAAATCGAGCTGACGAACGGCGTGGCCGCTTCGCGCAAGCGGCTGGAGACGCGCTTCATTGTGCGCAACACCAACGGCGTTTACGGCATCACGTATCGCTGGGATTCGCCGGCCAACGCCACCCTGGTGCCTGAAGCGGGCACGAATGACACGCTCGTCATCAACGACGGCGGCACGTTGCGCACGCAGATCTGGCATTATCCCGGCCGCTCGGAGTGTCTGGCCTGTCATACCTTGGCCGGCGGCTACGCCCTGGGCTTCAACACGCCGCAGCTCAACCGCGATTTTACCTACGGCGCGCTGACCACCAATCAGATTGCCGCGCTCAATGCTGCCGGCTATTTCAGCCCGCCCGTGACGTCCGATGTTCACAGTCTGCTCGCGCTCGCCGCCGCAACCAACACCGCTTACACCCTCGAATTTCGGGCCCGCTCGTTTCTCGCAGCCAACTGCGTGCAATGCCATCAACCCGGTGGTCCGGCCCAGCGCGCCGCCTGGGATGCCCGCATCACCACGCCCACATCGGCGGCCAACCTGGTTAACGCCGTTCCCGCGAACAACCTGGGCAGCGCGGGCAATCTGGTGATTGCGCCGCAACAGCCGGCCAGTTCCGTTTTGCTGACCCGCCTGGCCATGCGGGATCTCGGCAGCCTGCCATCCATCCAGATGCCGCCACTGGCGTCCAACCTTACCAATGCCCAGGCGGCCCAGCTCATCACCGATTGGATCAATTCCCTGCCCGCTGATGGTCGTCCGGCGCAACCGCGTTTTACTGATTTCGACACCGACGGGTCGAATTTTGTCCTACGGGGCAATAACGGCTGGCCTACCCAGCCGTATTATGTGCGGGCTTCCACCAACCTGCTGCTCCCCCCGGCAGCCTGGCCGGTGGTGCTGACCAATGCCTTCGACCCGCTGGGCAATTTTAATTTCACCAATGCGATGGGGCCGGGCGCGGCCAAATGCTTTTACATGCTCCAATTGCCATGAAGCCGGTCGCCTTGGTATAAGACCGGCGATGAACCCGTCGCCGCTTCGCATCCGTCGAGCCACGACTGATGACTTTCGCCAGCTCCAGGCCCTGTGGCACTCGATGCATTTCCCCTCGGAGGACCTGGAAAAGCGGCTGACCGAGTTTCAAGTGGTTGAAACCGCTGAGGGACAGCTGGCCGGCGCCATCGGCCTGCAAATCACCGGGGCGCATGCCCGGCTGCACAGCGAAGGGTACACCGATTTTTCCCTGGCCGACGCCGCGCGGGAATTGTTCTGGGAGCGCATCCAGACCATCGCCGCCCATCACGGCGTGTTGCGGTTGTGGACGCAGGAGACCTCGCCCTTTTGGCCGCGCTGGGGATTTCAGCCCGCCAACGCCGAACTCCTCGAACGCCTGCCCGCTGCCTGGCATGATTCCGAAGGCACCTGGCTCACCGTCCAGCTCAAGGACGAGGAAGCCATGGCCGCCCTGGAAAAGGAGCTGGCGGAATTCAAGGAGGAAGGAAAAAAGCGCGCTGCCGAAGTGCTGGACCAGGCGCGGTCGCTGACGACCACCATCACCATCATCGGCTTTGGCCTCGGACTGCTGCTGATCGGAATTGCGGTGTTTATTTTTGTGCGCCGGGGCCTAACCTTGCCCGGGCATTGACGGCAGCTGGAATTCGTCCGCGTGGTAGGAACTCCGCACCATCGGTCCGCTCGCAACGTGGACAAATCCCAGCTCCCCCGCCCGCCGGCCGTACTCCGCGAATTTTTGTGGCGAAACAAATTCGATCACCGGCAGATGCCGCAACGTCGGCTGCAAATACTGGCCCAGCGTGAGGATATCGCAGCCGGCGCGCCGCAAATCCCGCAAAGCCGTCATGACTTCCGGTTCAGTCTCGCCCAAGCCGAGCATCATGCCGGACTTGGTGTAAATCGCGGCGCCGCGCCGGGCCTTGACCTTTTGCAGCACGCTCAGCGAGCGGTCGTAGGTGGCGCGGTGGCGGACAGAGGGAGTCAGCCTTCGCACGGTTTCCAGGTTGTGATTGAAAATGTGCGGGTCCGCCGCCAGCACGGCGTCAATCGCAGCGTCGCTCTCGTTGAAATCCGGCACAAGCACTTCAATGACGGTCGCCGGATTCAAGGCACGCACCGCCTGGATTGTCCGGGCAAAATGAGTGGCACCACCGTCAGCCAGATCGTCGCGGGCAACGGCGGTGACGACGATGTGATTCAGTTTCATCCGGCGGGTGGCTTCGGCCACGCGTTGCGGCTCGTCGGCCTCCAGCGGCAGCGGCCTGGCGGTGGTCACGGCGCAAAAGCCGCAGGCGCGGGTGCAGCGATCACCGGCAATCATGAACGTGGCCGTGCCTCTGCTCCAGCATTCCCAGTGATTCGGGCACTGGGCGCTTTCGCAGACGGTATGCAGCTTCAACTCATCCAGCAGGCTCCGCGTGCGGGCGAAAGTGTCCGATGTGGGCAGCCGGATGCGCAGCCATTCAGGCAGGCGCGGGCGCGGTTTCAAGTTGATTTCAGCGGTCTCCATTTAAAACATTTTGACGCGAATTCCACGAATTTGCACGAATTCATTCAATTGGCGAGAATTCGCGCAATTCGCGTCAACTTTTTTATTCGTGTTTCAATTTCTCCCAAAATTTCTCCAGCTCTTCGGGGCCGAAGTCAGCGAGGATCTTCCCGTCCACGTCAATCACCGGAGCCAGCGTCTGGCCGGAGAGATTGACCATTTCCGTGTAGGCCCTGCTGTCGGCGATGACATCCAGTTTTTCGTACGGGATGCCGTGCTCGTCGAGCCAGCGCATCGCCTTGTGGCACCACGGGCAATAGGATTTGATGAAGAGGCGTACTTTCATCGTGCAAATTATTAGGACGATGCCCCTCGACGAGCTTGTTCAGCCTTTGCCTGCCACTCTGCCCAGTACTCGTCACAAACTATTCTAATGGTTTCGTATTCCACTGGCTGCCCCGTGTCTAAAGCAAATTGGACCCGCTCGAAATCGAGAATCAACTTACCTAGCGTCGTTTCGATTGTTACCGGCATGGACTCTGAGTCGGTCTTGATAATCTCCAGCGTGCCGTTGCCCAGTTCCTCTTGGAGCGACGATTTCGCGCCATCAAAATGCTGACACTCAAGCTGCCTGACACCTGCCAGCATCAAGACGAAACTATCACCCAAGGGCTTCAGGCGCCGCCGCAGATACGGAATGTTCACAAACATCGTGAGAGTGTCAGCATCCTCTGAAATGGCTGTTATGTCACCGTCATGAAAAACATTCCAAATTTCAATACGCTCGTCCATCGGCTTAACAAGAATGAATCAGAGACCCATCACATTGCCTCCTCGTTGTTGAAATAACTCTTACTCCCCAATCTGCTTCTGGTACGTCTCCGGCGACAGCAGTGCATTCAGTTCGGCGGGATGGGCCAGCTTGATTTTGAAGAACCAACCGCCGGCGTGCGGTTCCTTGTTCACCAGAGCCGGATTGTCCACCACGGCCTTGTTGATTTCCAGAATTTCCCCGCTCAACGGCGAGTAGATGTCGCTGGCGGTTTTCACCGACTCCACCACGGCGCAGGCGTCGCCGGCTTTGACCTTCCGGCCCCGGTCCGGCAGCTCGACGAAGACGATGTCGGTCAGTTCGTGTTGCGCGTGGTCGGTGATGCCGACGGTGGCGATGTCACCGCTGACGCGCACCCATTCGTGGGATTTCGTATATTTCAAATCGGCAGGCACATTGCTCATAAATTCTGCCCACAAAAAGCCACAAACGGCGGGAAAAGGAAATATTTTTCATGCCTGCGTCCGGGCACATTCGTACATCGTTCTTGATTTAGGCAGGGACATCGCGCTGCGGTGTCCCACCGGTTCCGAACATGTGAAACGAATCTACACTATCTGAGACTTTTGAAAAACGTGTAGCGTCGAGTCTGTGCCTCGATCATTTGCCGTGTAAACCCCGCATTTCCGGCCACAGGCCGGACTCTACATCGCGCACGAAGTCGATTTTTCAGGGGTCTCTATCTTTAGGTAAATTGGGACGCTAGAACAGCCGGACGCCGCAGCGCGTCGTCCCTACCTGGAATAGCGCAACCAGCTATGCTGCTTAATAAGCCTTGACGCGGTAAAACCGTTTGGCTGCCGTGGGTGGATCGATGATGGTCTGGAGCGCGTCGTTTCCGCCGACCAGGCCGCCCAGATTCGACCAGCCCGAATCCGTCAGCGCATTTCGGTACTGCAATTGATAAGCATGCCAGGATTCGCTGGGGAACGAGATGGCCACGTTCGTGCCGCGCATGCCGGAACTCGCATAAAAGGTCGGATTCGCCCAAAGGGTGTTCGCGTAGGCGGTGCCAAAGGTGGGTCCGACGGTATTGCCCGTTCCATTGATGATGTGATTGATGACCGAAGAGCCACCGTTCCCGCTGATGTAAACGTCCATCACGTCATGGACATTGACCTGCGGCGCGTTGGTGGGCGTCTCGATGGCGTTGTAGCAACTGATGTAAGCGCCGCCGGTATTAATGAAGACTGCATAAACGCCGAGACCATAGGCTTGATGGCTCGTGACCGCGTTCGCGACCTTGTAGGACGCGTAACCATTCACGCCCGGCGCCTCGGACCAGGCGCTTTGAGATTGGGGATCGTAGGGCAACTCGGATTGATAAAAGTAAACCCGGCCCCAGTTGCCATTCCACAGCGTCTGATACTTCTGGTGATGCTCGTTGAGAAGGCCGTAAATGGTCACGTTATTGCCGTTCACCACCAGCCCGCTTTCGCAGGGATTCCCGGTCCAATAAGGCGTCGAACCGGCGCCATGGTCGGCCCGCCACAGCCAGAGGTTGTCGCCGATGACATTGTTGGCGTTGATCGTCATACAGTTGGTCGTGGTGCCGGTGAACTGTCCACCGACCCGGCAGCAAATGTCGTAAAGACAGATGGGATCGGCTGAATGATCCGCGGAACTGGTCGCCGTCCCAACCGTCACCAACGACGGTGAAGCCGTGGTTCCGGCATCGAATATGATGCTCGCCACCTTCACTCCATCAACATCGGAAATCACCATGGCGGGATTACGATTGGCGGTCACCAGCGTCGGGAATCCAAGCCCGAGGACAATCGTATCCCGCTGGGTCACGAGAATGCTGTTGGTGAGGTTGTAAATTCCCGGCGTGAAGATCACGTTGGTTCCGCCACTCAGCACGGCGTTGATGGACGCGGCATTGTCCACGCCGGGTTTAGCCAGATAGAACTGGCTGATGGGGATGGAAACGCCGGGGGTGGGTCCGCCGGACCAACTGGTTCCCAGGCTGTTGGTCCTCAGGTTCGGCACCAGAACGAAGTAATTGGTGTTGCTGTCAACGTACAAATACGGCTTTTCGCGGATCAACGGCGTATTGGTGACCACCGTATAGGAGGGTGAACCAGGCCAACTTTGCGAAGGCGGATTTGAATTGCCAACAAAGACAAAATTCCAATTCCCCCAGGTCCAGTTCGCGCCAATGCTGTTGTTGCGGGCAAGCCATTGTTGCTGTCCATTGGGATTAACCCCGCCATCAATCTTGGAATCAGCCAGAAAACCTCCGCTGGCCCAAGCTTCACTATACGCACCGCCATCTTCGCACAAGGCCATCCAGTTCTGCACATGCATGCGGCGAAAGGAGGTCCCCTGTGACACAGCCCAGATCGTGTAGCCATTGGTTGCCGCCAGGGCGAGATTCTCAGAGGACAGCCAGAAGTTGCAGGTCGCGTTGCCATTCGGCAAAAAGGCGCGACTGTCCAGCAAGCCCTTTAGGGTGACATTGTCGGGTGATTGCCCCAGACCGAGCACTTGCATGTAGTAGCCCAAATTCACGGCAATGTTGGTGTACGTTCCCGGCATGAAAAAAATGGCATACCGGTTGGCGCCGAATTGCGCCCCGGATTGCGCCTGCTGCCTCGAGATCGTGTCTAAACTGCTCTGAATCGCTGCCGAAGACATCGAAGGATAGAGGATGAAGACGTTCGCGCCAAAATTCGGAGCCGCTTGCGCTCCGAAATTCAGGCAAGACATAGTCAGGGTTAAGGCAATAACGGTTGCGCCGTTGCGGAAGCAGGAGCGACAAGTATGATTCATAAAGCAAGCACGAACGGTCATGTGTTATTATTCCGTGAGACAACTTATCGGTCAAATTCCGGAGGCATTTCTTTGGAGTGTGGACGGCTATGGCTGCGCCTTGGCTGTCGGCGGCGTTTGATTGATCGGCTTAAAATCCAGCCAGGCCAGATTCATGTTCCCTTCCGTGACGATGTGCACCGTCAGCACCGACTGGCCTTTAGGCAGATTCACTTCGGCCAGGTTTGTCATGACGTTCCAGTGATGCCATTGGCGCCACGCCAGCGGGTCCTTGTCGGTGCTGGTTGAAACCAGGCTGAGGGGGCCGGCCAGCGGTTTGCCATTTCGGTCGAGTGAAATGGTTCCGCCCCGGTTCGAAGTGTACAGGAGGTCAATAGCGTAAACCCCGGCCCTTTCGACCATGACCGTCAGGTTGAACCATTCGCCGGGCACCGTCCAACCGACGTAAAGCTGTCCCTCGGGCGGCACCACCCGGTTGTACGGACTGTTGTCAATTTCGTCGTGGAACTTGGTATACGACGTATCCACGCCCTCGTTCATCCGAAACTCGTTGAGATAGGTTCCATCGGCTGGATTTAAGCCCCCGCTCCCATTGTTCTTGGCATCGGAATCGTGATAAGCCACACCTTCGCCGCCAAGGTCGTAACAGGCGCACTGCACCCGTCCGGGAATTTTCTGCGACCCACCGTGATACTGGCTGTCCTGAAACGGCTTCCCCTGATAGTTCTTAAACCCGCCGGTCGTACAACCGCCAAAGCAGAATCCGACGGCAAGAAGCAAGGTCGCGAGGAGAAATCGTCGTTTTGTCTTCATGTTGGTAGTGACGGCGATCTGTTGCGTGTAACATTAAATAGTACACGTTTGCTTGAAATGCAAGCAAATCCTTGTATCCTTGGCCGTCAGTTGTGCCGTTTGGGCGACTTTGTACGTTTGGATGGTCAGTATCTGGCGGGCTTTTTTACCACACCCGCCATTGATGCATCAAAAAATCAACCAGTACATAAACTTCAATGCGTCTGACATGGATCTTAGTTTTGGCCGGCCTGACAGCAGCCACGCCGGCCGGGTCAGCTTCGTATTACCCGCAACGGCCGGAAGACCCCAAGGCGGTTTATGTTGCCCCTACCGGCGGCGATGACACCGCCGCCCTGCAACAAGCGGTCAATCGCGTTCAGGAAACCACCGGTCAGGGAATCGTGCTGCTCGCGCCGGGACATTATTGCATCAGCAATACCATTTACATCTGGCCGGGTATCCGGCTCATCGGCTACGGCGCCCAACGTCCGACTATCGCCTTGCCCGCCGGCACCCCTGGTTTCGGCGATGTCGCACATGAGAAGGTCATGATTTTTTTTGCCGGCCGTCGCCCGAAAAATCAATCGGAAAACGCCGGCTCCATTCCTGACGCCAACCCGGGCACGTTTTACTCGGCGCTGGCCAACGTGGACCTTGAAATTGAAGCGGGTAACGCAGGGGCCGTGGGCGTCCGGGCGCGCTATGCCCAACATTGCTTCCTCGCCCACATGGATTTCCACCTCGGACCCGCGCTGGCCGGCATTCACGAGGGCGGCAATGTCGTCGAGGATGTTCGTTTTTTCGGTGGTATCCATGCCATCATGATGTCCAAGCCTTCGCCCGGCTGGCAGTTCACGCTCGTCGATTGTCTCTTTGAGGGCCAGCGCGAAGCCGCCATCCTCGAGCATGAAGCCGGACTGACACTCATTCGCCCCCAGTTCCGGCACGTGCCCACGGCGGTTGAAATCGAGCCCGACTGGACGGACGAGCTTTGGGTCAAGGACGCCCGGCTCGAAGACATTTCCGGTCCGGCCTTCATTTTCGGGATGGAGAAAAATCCGCGCACCGAAATCAACCTGGAAAACCTCAACTGCCGCAACGTGCCGGTGTTTGCCGCCCTGCGCGACAGCGGCAGGCGCTTTATCGCTCCAGCGGAAATTTACGGGGTAAAGACCTTCTTACACGGCCTGCGCTATGCCGACATCGGAGCCGAACCGGCGATTGCAACCCAATTCGATGCCTCGCCGCTGGCGAAGCTGCCGCCGGCCGTCGGCACCGATCTGGCGCCTTTGCCGGCGATGAATACCTGGGTCAATATTCGCACCTTGGGCGCCCAGGGCGATGGTCTCACCGACGACACGGACGTGTTCCAAAAAGCGATATCCACCCATCGTACCATCTATCTGCCCTCCGGCTTTTACGCCGTGCATGACACGTTGCAGCTGCGACCGGATACCGTATTGATTGGCCTGCATCCGGGAGCGACGCAAATCCTCTTGCCGGATAATGCGCCGGCTTATCAGGACGCCGGCAGTGCCAAGGCCTTGATGGAAGCGCCTCCGGGCGGCAGCAACATCGTCATCGGCATCGGGTTGAGCACCAGTTGGAACAACCGGCGCGCGGTGGCGGCGCTCTGGAAAGCTGGAATTCATTCGCTGATGAACGACGTGCGTTTCCTGGGCGGCCACGGCACCCCATTGCCGGACGGCTCGCGCGAGAACCCGTACAACGGCGCCACGTCCGAACCCAGCCGCCATTGGGACAGCCAATATCCCAGTTTGTGGGTCACGGATGGCGGCGGCGGAACCTTCCTCGACATCTGGACGCCTTCCACGTATGCCCAAGCCGGCATGGTTGTTTCCGACACCGAAACCGAGGGCCGCGCCTACCAGATTTCCAGCGAGCACCATGTCCGGAACGAGGTCAAAGTGCATAATGCGGCGCATTGGCGGTTTTACGCCCTGCAAACCGAGGAAGAACGCCGCGAAAGCGGCTTTGCCTTGCCGGTCGAAATTGATTCGTCCCACGATATCACCTTCGCCAATTTTCACAGCTACCGGGTGATCAGCTCCTTCCAGCCTTTTCCCTGGGCCGTCAAGGTTTCCAACTCGCGCGATATCCGCTTCCGAAACTTTCACTGTGACAGCAACAGCAAGGCGAGCTTTGGCGTCGATGTCTATGACCAAAGCCATGATATCGAGATTCGCCAGCACGAATTTGCCGCATTGGACATTTCGGGACAGCCGCCTCATCCCAAACCCGTCATGTTGCCTCCCACACTCGCCGCCGGGGCAACGTTGGAAAAGCTGGCCGGCGACTTCTTTAACATTTCCGGCGGCGCCGTCGGCCCTCACGGCGACTTTTATTTCGTGGATGCGCACCCGCAGCGGATTTACCGATGGGACGCTTCGGCGCGGCAACTCTCCAGCCTCACCAATTCATCTCTGGCCCCTGTCAATTTGGTGGTGGACCAAACCGGCAATCTGATGGTCATCCCTTACCGCGCCGAGGGCACGGTTTATTCCCTCGGCCCGGACGGCACGTCCACGATGTTGCAGCCCGAATCGGTTACCAACCGGTCCGGGAAAAGCCTATACCTGCCTGTCAGCGATTGGCATTTGAACCGTGACGCCCTCTCCCACCCGGTTGCCAGTTTTGTTTCGCCGGACGGAACGGTGGTTTTGCCGGTCGGCAGGGACTTTCTGACCGGGGCAACCAGTTGGGGCATCAAATCCAGCCCGCAGATCCGGTCGTTCGGCCTGGCCGAAGCCAATCCCGGCCGGCCTTTCTATGTCACGGACGAATCCGCCTTGAGGACGTGGAAAGCGGACGTGAACCCGGACGGAAGCCTGACCAATTTTCAACTGTTTGCCGAGCAAGGCGGTGAAGGCGTGATTTCGGATTCGAACGGCAACGTGTATATCGCCGCCGGCCAGATCTACGTTTATGATCCCGCGGGCAAACCGATTGGCACCGTCGAAGTTCCCGAACGGCCGACGCAAGTGCTTTTCGGCGGCCCGGACGGCAAAACGCTTTTCATCACGGCCCGAACATCGCTTTATTCCGTGACAACGAAGTGACCGGGAATCTGAGTGAAACCGTTCGGGCTTGACGGTGATCCTGGGAGCCCCGGCGTCTTGCCGGGCAGTTTCCAGTCAACCTGCCGGCGGGACGCCAGCGTTCCCAGCGAAAGGCTTTTGATAGATCGGCTTCTTCACCACAACCGCCGCGAAGCGTCTGCCCCGAATCTCAATTTCAATCCTCGTGTCCGGTCTGGCGCATTCCGGCGGGACATAACCCAGGCCAATGCCGATGCCCAGCGACGGGCTTTGCGTGCCGCTGGTGACCAGTCCCGCGGGTGCACCGTTCGTCCAAATGGGATAATGCGGTCGCGGCGGCGCCGACTTGTCTGCCATTTTGAAGGCAACCAGCTTTTTCCTCACGCCGGTTGACTTTTGCTCCGCCAAAACCGGGCGGCCGTTGAACTCACCTTTGTCGAGCGAGACAAAATATCCCAGACCGGCCTCGATTGGAGTCGTCTGTTCGTCGAGTTCGTGGCCGTAGAGTGGATAACAAACCTCCGTGCGTAGGGTGTCGCGCGCTCCGAGCCCGCAGGGTTTGATGCCGAACGGCTGGCCAGCCGCCAGGATTTTATCCCAGACCTGCCGAATGGCTTCATCCGAACCGACGATTTCAAAACCGTCCTCGCCGGTATAACCGGTGCGCGAAACCAACACGCTTTGGTTTTCAAACCGGAATCCGCCGATCTGGTTCTTCTTTAAATCGGTCACCGCCTTGACGCGCATGGCTGAAACCGACTCACCCGGCAGGCAGGCATCAATAAATTCCTTGACCCGGGGCCCTTGCACGGCCACGGCCGCGTAATTGTGCGAGGCGTCGGTCAGCCGCAGATCGGCCCGGCGCGAAAAAGTTGCGGCCTGGACCTGCAGCCAGGCGACGTCCGGTTCGATGCGGGACGCATTGATAATGAGCAAATAAACCTCGCCCGAAAGCCGGTAGGCATAGAGATCGTCAATCACCCCGCCCCGCTCGTTCGTCATCAGCGTGTATTGCCCTTCACCGGCGCCAAGCCGGCGAACATCATTGGTCAGGACACGGTTGAGGAAATCCGCCGCCCCGGCGCCGCTGACGGTCACTTCGCCCATGTGCGAGATGTCGAAGATGCCGGCGGCCTGGCGAACGGCCAGGTGCTCGTCGGTGATGCTGGTGTAGTGCACGGGCATTTCCCAGCCGCCGAATTCAATGAGTTTGCCGCCCAGCTGGCGGTGGGAGTCAAAAAGTGGAGTGCGCTTCAGCATATCACGTTTCCAGCCGTTGCAGGACTTCCTGGGCCAACAGTTCGTAGGCCGCCGAGGCGGAGCAGTATTTGTCGTAATGAATGATGGGCTTGCCGAAGCTCGGCGCCTCGGCCAGACGCGTGCTGCGCGGGATGACCGTCTCAAAGACCCGCGGACCGAGCTGGTTCCGGACTTCGCTGACGACCTCATTCGACAGCTTCGTCCGGCCGTCGAACATGGTCATCACGACGCCGAGGATGTCGAGCCGGGGATTGACGCCGGCATCGCGCATTTGACCCAGCACCCGGTTCATCATGGAAATGCCCTCGAGCGAATAATACTCGCATTGCAGCGGCACGATCAGGCCGTCGCAGGCGGCGAAGGCGTTCAGGGTGAGAATGCCCAGCGACGGCGGGCAATCCACGAGGATCACGTCAAAGCGCCCCGATTCGCGCACCGGCTGGAGCGTCCCGGAAACGCGGAGCAAATGATTCTCGAGCCGGGCCAGCTCAATGTCCGCCGCGCACAAATCCACTTCGCTGGGCAGGACCGCCAGCCGCTCGAAGGCCGTGGGTTTGATCTTGTCGAGCAGGCTGCCTTCGCCAAGCAGGACGCGGTAGGCGCTGGCGCCGTCTGTTTTGTCGAGGCCGACGCCGCTGGTGGCATTGGCCTGGGGATCGAGGTCAAACAGCAGCACCCGGCGGTTCAATGCCGCGAGGCAGGCAGCCAGGTTTACGGCGGTCGTGGTCTTGCCCACCCCGCCCTTTTGGTTGGCGACGGCGATGACTTTGGTTGGCACCCGCCTGATTTAAAGACAAGCGCGCCGCGGTTTCAAGCGCGCAACGCGAAATCAAACGGATCAATTACCGGTAAGACGTCAGGCTGACCGGCTGGGCCAGGGCGGGTTGCTGGGCAAATGGCGAAGCGAAAGGTTGCAGGCTCAGGACGGGATTGGTGCTGGAGACAATCCCCGGCTGATTGGCCGAGGACGCCAAAGCCGTGGGAGACAAGGCGGCCAGCGACGCGCTGGTGGGAGCGGAAACCGGCAGCGGCGTTTGCGCGATCAGATCCGCGCGTTCGCCATTGACCACTGCCAGAAACAGCAGGACACAGAGCGCCCCGGCAAAGCTGCTGGCAAACACCGGCTTGGCGTTGAACAGGTTGAGCACCTTCCCCAGCCACGGCGTCTGGGCATTCAACGCGTCGAAAAATGACTCGGATTGGGCAGGTTGTCCGGCGCGAATCCGCTGGATCACGTTCCGCGAAAAGTGATTGAAATATCCCGGCGGTGGGACCTCATGCCGCTTGAGCGCCAGCAACCGACGAACCGATTCGAAATTGTTCTCGTTTTCGATCATAATTACTTCACGTAATCGGACAACAACGCCTGTAATTGCTGCCGGGCGTAAAACAGCCGCGAACGCACCGTGCCGATGTTGCAGTCCATAACTTTCGCGATTTCGTCATGGGCCATCCCTTGCACATCATGCAGAACCACAACCAGTCTATGGGGTTCTGACAATTTTAGCAGGGCCTCGTTCAATTTTTCCTGCAGCTCGGACAAATTAACATCGCGGTGTGGCGTTTTCTCCGAAATCAAGGCCACCAAATCAGGGTCATGCTCGGCGTTAAAGTCCAAGTCATTGAGACTCATCTGGATACGATTCTTCCGCTGCTTTAGAAAATTAATCGTTTTGTTGACCGCAATACGATAAAGCCAGGTGTAAAAACTCGACCCGCCCTTGAAGGATTTCAGCGCCTGAAACGCCTTGATGAAGGATTCCTGGGCCAAATCGTTGGCGTCTTCATGATTGGCCGTCATGTGATAAATCGTCCCGTAAATGCGCTCCTGGTAGCGCCGGACCAATTCATCGTAAGCCTCCAGATCGCCATGCCGGGCCTTGCGCACCAGCGCCTCTTCTTCCACGGGCGCGGGTGTTTCTGAGCCATCCGTGCGTGTGACTGGAGCGGACATAATCATGCTTCATCACATACAAACCGCCAAGGCGACGGTTTGTTGCTCTAAAAAATTCGACAGGCCCAACAATCCCGCGCGGCCGCCGGAGTCCGGCAGGCCCCGCAACGCCCGACGGGCCTGCTCCAGGTAACGCGTGACGATTCCCTGCGACGGCCCAAAGGTTTCGTATCGGGCCAGCAGCTCGTTCACGGCCGCCAGGTTTTCCGGCTGCCAGTTGTCCACCAGTTGTTCCAGCCGTGCCCGGTCGGCGGCGCTCGCCCGCTCCCAGGCCAGCAGCACCGGCCACGTCAGTTTGCCCTTGGCCAGGTCCGTCCCGAGCGACTTGCCGGCCGAGGCTTCCGTGCCGAACAAATCCACGCAATCGTCATAGACCTGATAAGCCGTGCCAAAGGCGGCACCGAACTCGCGCAAGGCCACGCGCCGTTTTGGGGTGGTTCCGCTCAAAAAGGCCGCGAGATCGCAGGAGAGCGTAAACAGCTCGGCCGTTTTCATTTCGATGACGCGGAAATACTCGCGCCGGGAGACGGGAAACTTACGGCGGTGCTGGGTCTGCAGGATTTCCCCGGAACAAACGGTGTTGGTGGCCATTGCCACGCTGCGGCAGACTTCCGGCGTGGGGAAACTGGCTGCCAGTTTTAACGCCTGCGCAAACAGGCAGTCGCCAAACAGCACGGCGATTTCATTGCCCCAGTTGGCCGCCAGCGTCGGGCGTTCACGGCGGATCTCCGCCTCGTCCATCACGTCGTCATGCACCAGCGTCGCCAGGTGCACCATTTCAATGATGACCGCCGCCGTCACGTGGGCGTCGGTCACCTCGCCGAGGGCGCCGGCGGACAGGGCGACCAGGGTGGGCCGCAGATGTTTGCCGCCGCCGTCGAGCGCATATTGGGCGTAGGGCACGACTTGAGGATCAAAATCGTTGACCTGCCGGATCAATTGCCGGGAGACGGCCTGGAGAAACGGCTCGACCGGTTCCACGATGTGTTTCCAGGAACGATTCAGATTGGTTTCTGGCGAGTCCTGCGTGCCTGCGCTCGCCACCTTTGATTCAACAGCCAGCATTCAAGGCCAATCTACGGTCGCCCGGCGGCGGAGTCAAACCCCGAGTATCCGGTGCCGAATTAAACAGCCGGGCTGAAGCATCGGCCCGGCTGCATGACCGCGGCTGTTTGCACCCGGGTGATTTCGCAATTCAACAACTGGTTACTTCCTGCCACCTGACCGGGCTGGGCCCAAAAACCACACGCGCAGCGCCAACAATAAGAAGGCGCGAACGGTGACCGTTCGCGCCCCGATTTCAAATTGCCATTACTTCTTTGCTTCTTCCTTTTCCCGGCCTGCCTCCTGCTTGTCGCGGTCTTCCATCGCCGCCTTGCGCGACAAACGCACCCGGCCCTTTTCGTCCACGCCCAGGCATTTGACCCAGATTTCATCGCCCATCTTGACGATGTCCTCGGTCTTCTTGACGCGGAAATTGGCCAGCTCGCTGATGTGCACCAGGCCGTCCTTGCCCGGCAGGAATTCCACAAAGCAGCCAAATTCCTTGATGGTGACTACTTTGCCGCGGTAAATCTTGCCAATCTCGGCTTCGGCGGTCATACCTTCAATCGCGTCCTTGGCAATCTTCATGCCCTCAGCCGATACCGAGAAGATGTTGACCGTGCCATCGTCCTCGATGTCGATTTCGCAGCCGGATTCCTCGACCAGTTTCTTGATGTTCTTGCCGCCGGGCCCGATCAGCGCGCCGATCTTCTCCGGATTGATCTTCAGCGTCGCAATGCGCGGGGCGTACTGGCTGATGTCCGGGCGCGGGGCGGCCAGCGTTTTGGCCATCTCGGCCAGAACGTGCATCCGGGCCACGCGGGCCTTCTCAATCGCTTCGGCCATCACCGCATGCGGCAGGCCCTTCAGCTTCAGGTCCAATTGGAAACCAGTGATGCCTTTTTCCGTTCCGGCCAGTTTGCAGTCCATGTCGCAGAACGCATCTTCCCAGCCGATAATGTCGGTCAGGAGCTGGTACTTGGAAATTTTCTTGTCCGCACCGTGTTCGGTGCAGATGCCGACGCTGATGCCGGCCACGGGGCGGATCAACGGGACGCCCGCGTCCATCAACGCCAGCGAGCCGCCGCAAACAGTCGCCATGGAAGTCGAGCCGTTGGATTCCATGATTTCGCTGGTGACGCGCACCGCGTAGGGATAGGTGTCGAGCGGCAGCATCGGCTCGAGGCTGCGCTCGGCCAGGGCGCCGTGGCCGATTTCGCGCCGGCCCGGGCCGCTGATGCGTCCGGTTTCGCCGACGGAGAAGTTCGGAAAGTTGTAGTGCAGGATGAATTTCTTCTGGCTCTCGCCCCCGGTGTAGGAATCGAATTCCTGCGTGTCGTCGCCGGTGCCGAGCGTGGCCAGCGTGACGGCCTGGGTCTCGCCGCGGCAGAACAGCGCCGAGCCGTGGGCGCGGGGCAAAATGCCGACTTCGCTGGAAATGGGGCGGACCTGGTCGAAATTGCGGCCATCCAGGCGCTTGCCGCTGTTCAGAATCAGGCCGCGGACCGCTTCTTTTTGGATGTAATAAAACGCGTCGTTGATGACGAATTCGGTGACTTTTTCCTCGCCGAATTTCTCAATGAGCTTGGCGCCGACCTCCTCCTGAATGGCCTTGCAGGCGTTCTCGCGCGCGAGCTTGCCCGGCGTGAGCAGCGCCGGCACAAACCGGTCGCCGGCCAGCTGCTTGGCTTCCTGCAGAATTTCGTCCGGGACAATGTTCAGCGTGATTTCGCGTTTCTTCTTGCCCGCCTTGGCGGCGAGCTCCTTTTGCGCGGCGATCAGCGGCTGGATGACTTCATGCGCGTATTTCAGCGCGGCATTGAAATCAGCTTCGGTGATTTCCTTCGCCGAGCCCTCGTACATCACGATGTCCTCGGTGTTGCCGACATAAACCAGGTCGAGATCGCTTTCGGCGAGTTCGGCATGGGTCGGGTTGGCAATGAATTTGCCGTTGATGCGGCCAACGCGGACGGCGCCCAGCGGTCCTTCCCAGGGAATATCGCTGACCATGAGCGACGCGGAGGCGCCGATGATGCTGAGGATGTCGGGATCGTTCTGGCCGTCGGCGCTGAGCACGACGGTCTGCACCTGGACTTCGTTGTACCAGCCCTTGGGAAAGAGCGGGCGGATGGGGCGGTCGGTGAGCCGGCAGGTGAGGATTTCCTTTTCGGTCGGCCGGCCTTCGCGCTTGAAGTAGCCGCCGGGGAACTTGCCCGCCGCGGCCGCCTTCTCGCGGTAGTCCACAGTCAGCGGGAAAAAGTCCTGGCCTTCCTTGGCCTTGGTCGCGGCGACCGACGCGACGATGACGATGGTTTCGCCGAGCTGGACGGTTACCGCGCCGTCGGCCTGTTTGGCGAGTTTTCCGGTTTCAATGGTGATTGGCTTTTCGCCCACCTGGGCGGTGATTTTTTCTGGCATATTAACTGGCCCGTTGCCACCGGAGGAACTTCAGTGAACCCCGCGCGAGCGCGGGACTGATTGAAATTTCCCTGGGGCAACGGAATCTATTGTTCGCGATGTTTGGTTTGGAATCGGGCCGTTCGCGTTTCCGGCCGGATTCAAAAGCGCCGGGCGGCCGGTTGAACTCCGGGCGCCGGGTCGCAAATTCAGTGGCGCAACTTCAATTTTTTGGTGACCGCCTGGTAGCGGCTCACATCCTTGCTTTGCAGGTATTCGAGCAGGCGCCGGCGCTGGCCGACCATCATCAGCAACCCGCGGCGCGAGCTGTGGTCCTTCTTGTTTCCCTGCAAATGTTCGGTCAGATGGTTAATCCGCTGGGTCAGCAGCGCAATTTGCACGTCGGCGGAGCCCGTGTCCTTGCCGTGCAGCTTAAATTGGTCAATCGTCTTCGACTTCGCTTCCATAGTTTCTGTTGAAGTCAGGAAGGATAGTTATTCACCGCCTGGCTGTAAAGCACTTTCCCCCGGTCAGGCCCGGGAGCGAAACCTGTTGAATTCAAAGGCTTTCATGGCTTGTGCCGGCGGGGGCAGCCGTTGCCAGCACCAAACCAGCCGGCGCCTTGTTCCCCGGCTGAGCTTGAACCGTTCGGAAATTCGCAGCCCCTCGACCCAGAAAATCTCACCCGATCCGGCCTCCGCCACGGTCAGTTCCCGCCGCCGGGCGCGCGGAATTTTGGCGTTGGTGAACAGGTCCTGAAGCTTGGCCGCCGATTTCAAGCCGATGGGCTGAAATCGGTCGCCAGGTTGCCAGTGCCGCAGCCGGATGCGGCGACCCACCTGGTCTGCGTCGAAAAATTCCATCCATTGGGGCGTGCGTAACCGCCAGGTGCCAAATTTCTTGATCGGCTCGATTTCCCAGCGCACGCGGACGCCATCAAAAACCACTTCGCCCGGACCATTTCCCGCTTCTTCGGAGGGGCGAGCTCTGCGAGTCCCCAACTTTTGAATTTTTCGGTGAATTGGGGGCTCGTTTAGCTCGCCCCTCCGGCGGTGACGCGCCGCCCGGCCCGTCAGTGTCAAAACGGTCTCATTCAAATTAAACGGCGTTGTCGATCCCGTTTGGAGCTTCACCCTGCCCGCCGGGTCCCGGACAACGCACAAACCGGCGCCGACGCTGACCGGTCGGTTGGGTGCTCCGCGCATCTGCTCGACCATTTCGAAATCGGCCGCCAGACCGAGTTTAATCAACTGCAACTGCAAAACCCTGCGCTGAACTGCGACGGGTAAGCCATTGAAAGACATCTTCTCTCCCGGTCTGTCAGGTAAGGTAGGGCGGGCAGTCCCTTGCCCGCCGCCTGTTTCAATGCGCTTCACGGCGCGCACGGAGTGCCGCGCCCTACCAAGAAGTTCATTTCCACGCTTCGTTTTCGAGGCCAACCAACGCCTGGTAATTTCGCCAATCAGTTCTGATTCCGCGCCAACGATATCCATCAGGCGCGACACCGTCTGGTTCAGACCCGGCTGATACTTTTTCCGGAGCCAGGGCAACAGCTCGTGGCGGATCCGGTTGCGGAGGAGTTCAGTGGAAACATTGGTCGCGTCCTCGCGAAACCGGATTCTGTGCGCCCGCGCAAACCCGCGCAAATCGTCTTTGGTCACATCCAGCAACGGGCGGACAAGATGAATCTTCGGGTCGGCGGGCGAGGGTGACCGCCATTTCATGCCGGCCAATCCTTCGCCGCCGGCGCCGCGCAACAGGCGCAGGAAGAACAACTCCACCTGGTCGTCGGCATGATGCGCCAGGGTCACGGTGCGGATGCCGCAGTCCCGGGCCGCCCGCGCCAAAAATTCGTGCCGGAGCTTGCGCGCCGCCATCTCCAGGGACATTTTTGCCTGGCGGGCAAATGCTCTGACATCTCCGCCCTCCACCATGATCGGCAGTTTCAATCCGGCGGCGGCGCGGCGAACCAGCGCTTCATCCAGCTCGCTGGCGCGCCCCCGAAGATGGTGGTTGAAATGGGCAACCGTCAATTGCCACCGGTGCGCAGGGGCCAGCCGGTGCAACAGGTGCAATAGCACCATGGAATCCGCTCCGCCCGACACGGCCAGCAAGACCCGACCGTCTGGCGGGAGCAGGCGGCGGCTCTGCACGCACCGTTCGACTTGCTGGAGCAGACTGGTCACCCGCTCATGCTACCGCATCCGGCCCGGTGAGCAAGAACGGCAGAGATTATGGCAACCGCCGGATGCGGTAGAACCGCCGCGGATCCGAGCCATAGGCATTGGTGTAAGTCATGACCGGGCCGGCGGCCGCGTTGGTGGTCAGCGCGACCCAGTTGGTGGTGGCGAGGTTGGTTGAGTACTGCACCACGTAGCTCAAGCCCGCCAGGGTGTTCCAACTGAACACGAGGTTATTACCGTTGGTTTTGACCACGGAACGGAAAGACGGATAGGGAATCGGCCACACGTTGACGTCGTCGAGGACAAACCAGTCAGGACCGTTTTCGGCCCGGAACTGGAGGATTGTATTCGTGCCGGTGGCCACAACGATGAACTGCATGTTCGTCCACGACCAGACCGCCGGACTGACCCAATTGAGGAGCGTATTGGTGGATGTGGCATTCGTGTTCCAGTTCACCTGGAATTGCTGGGGACTGCCCGTCGAGGGATTTTGCCACCAGAACGACAGCAGATAATTCTGCCCCGGCACGGTGGGCAGGTTCTGGGAAAGCGACGCGAGAAAAGTGGCCTCACCCAGAGCCGCCATATAGGTACCCGTGTTCGGAGTCAGTAAGGTGACCGTGCCGTCATCAACGAAATTATAAGTTCCGGCGGTGCCAATCAGCGTCCACGGATAGAAACTGCCGGTTTCAAAACCGCCGTTTTGGACCAGGTTCTGTCCGACCTGCAATGACAGGGGGCGGGTTTGGGTGATGCCACTCGCCCCGTTGGTAAACACCAGGTTGGTGGCATAGACCCCGGGGAGCAACAGATAAGCGGTCATATTCAGGCTTGCCGTCACCGTAGCGGAGCCGCCGGCGCCCAAGGTGCCGCTGCTGGAGGAAACATCCAGCCAGGCCGGCTTGCCCAACAGCGACCAGGTAAGGGACGTGCCACCGAAGTTGGTCAGCACATATTTTTGCGCATTTGTTGAAAAGGGACCACCGGCGGGGCCGGCGGCGTTCAAACCCGAAGCAGGCGTGACCCCCAGGGTATCCATCGGACCGACCACGGCGTCGATCAAGCTTTGGCCGGCCGGCGAGCCCCAGCCCGTACAGAGGTCAAATCCGTTGGTGGCGTAAAATTTGGTTGGACTGCTCGACCACGTGTTATCCCCGGTGGTTGTGTCGTGAAAACAGTTGTTGTAAACGTTGCCCTTGCCGATGGCATAGATGGCCGGATTGATAAAGCCCGCGCTGGGCCGGCCGGCGTTGGCGGCCTGCTGGTTCATCAGCGCGGTGTACCCCGCCCACAAAGGCGCGGCACAACTGGTCCCCTCCGCCACCTCCTGCTGGTTGTTGTCGGCAACGATGAATACATTTTTTGCCGTCAACGCCACATCCGGCAGGTTGCGCATGGTCGTCGAACCCTGATTGGTCGTCATGTTGATGCCCTGCTGCCAGATTGGGATCGTGTAGGTTGGACTGATGCCGCCGCTGCTGCCCCAGTTGCCGCCGTTGGGGTTGACCGTTCGGTCGTTCCAAACCGTTTCGGAAACGTACGCGCCGCCCGCACCCGTGGTTGTCAACACTGTCCCTCCCACCTGGGTGCAATTGGTGCTGTCCGAGGGAAACGGAATGGAACCGGTAAAGGCATCATAATCGCCGGACGCGTTGAAATAGGTCTGCCCTTGCGTCGCCATCTGTTTGAAAACGTTCTCAGCCGCCGGGTCGGCACCGCCGCCGCCCCAGGAGGAGCTGACCTGCTTCGCCAAGTTGTCGTTGGCAATCCGGCTCAGCATGGTGGACCAGCTCACCGTGCCATTGGTGGCTTCGTAAACGTAAATCTTTGAAACGGACGGGGCCATGGCGATGACCATTTCAATATCCAGGCAAACCTCGCCGTTGGCACTGCCGGACGGAAGTGAATTGGTGCCCACGATGGGGATGTTGGTCACTGTGGGGTAATTGGTCAAACCCGCCATGGTCATATAGGTCGCAATATTGTTGGAATCGTAGCCATCGAATTGCACCAGCGCGACGTTCTGTCCGTTGCCTTTCAGGCTCACGTCCGGAGCGTAGGCGGCGCGAAAATCATTGCCCATATAACTGCCGCTGGGACCGGAACCGGCACTGGGGGTCATCCCGCCCGCCTGGCCGGCCGGCCTGGCTTTGAAAGCCGGACGCGGCAGCGAGTAGTTGTTCAATCCGCTGACGCTCAGAATGGGCACCGGCAAATCCAGCGAAGGTTCAGCGTCCGGCGCATAAAAATCCCGGGCTTCCGACGGATGACGGTAGGTATGAAGCGCGACATGAAACGTCCGCTCGATCTCCTTCACGGAGCCGCTGACGTCCAGAACCAAGCGGTTCGGGTGGGTTCCGACCACCGTCAGGCCGTTCGCCTTCGCGAAATCGATGACCGCCTGATAATCCCTTTCCGTCGGACCGAACCGTTGCGTGAATTGTTCCGGGGTCAGATACTGGTGGAACCTCGGGCTGGCCGGATCATAGATTTCCCGGAGTAAATCGTCCAAGGCCTGCTCGTCCCGGAGGGGCAACCCGATGGCCAGGGTTAGCTGTTTCGCCGCCGCCGGGCTGCCCAGCGACCGCAAATGATATCGGGCGACCGCTTCGGGCACGCAACCGCGTAATTGCTGTTTGGATACGGTTTGAGCGGAACTGCTGATGGCCGGAAGCAAGATCAGAACTGCGCTCCAAGCCAACGACCACCTTTGGATTTTTGACATAAGAAGCAAATGACGCGTTTAATAACGCAGACTTTGTGCCAATCGTCAATTGACAACCACGAAAAAAATTGCCCGTTTTCTCGCCGGCCATTAACGTCCTTCTTGTGGCTGTCAAATTCACCATTTTGGGCAGCGGATCCGGTGGAAATTGCGCTTTTCTGGAAACCGCTGAGGCGCGGATACTTGTGGACGCCGGGTTCAGCCCCCGCCAGATTCGCAAGCGGCTGGAAGGCATCGGCCGCGTACCAGAAAATCTTACAGCCATCTTGGTCACGCACGAACACTCCGACCATGTGCAAGGACTGGCCGGCATCGCCGCCAAGTTGAAAATTCCGATTTACTGCAACCGCGCCACGCAGGAAGCGTTCGAATTTCAGCTGCAGGCAAAATTTGATTGCCGCCTGTTCACCACCGGGGCCAGCTTCGAAATTGGCGACCTGCTGGTGGACAGCTTTGCCATTCCGCATGACGCGCAGGATCCGGTTGGTTTCCTCATCCACACCTCCGCCGGCAACATCGGCTTTGTCACTGACCTCGGCCATACCACCAAACTGGTGATCGAGCGCATCCGGCCGGCCAATGTCCTCGTGTTGGAATCCAATCACGACGTGAAGATGTTGCAGGAATGCCCGCGCCGGTCGTGGAGCCTGAAGCAGCGCATCCTGAGCCGGCACGGCCATCTGTCCAATGAAGCCGCCGCGGAAGCCGCCGCCCAGGTGATGTCCGACGGTTTGAAGCACCTTTACCTCGCCCATCTGAGCCGCGAGTGCAACAAACCCGAGCTGGCACATGACGTCATGGCCGAGCAGCTGCATCACATCGGCGCCAAACACGTCCAGCTCCGGCTTGCCGCCCAGGACGTGCCCTGTCCAACGCTGCAGCTTTAGGGATCGCCCGCCCGTCTTCAGTTGCTCAAGCACAAGTCGCCGTCCAATCGGGTTGTTACTGGCGGTGTTCCTCGCCGCCATACAGTGCACGGTCTTGTGCGTAGCCTGTCGTTGAACATGGCCTAGGATTTCAAGCGCTGTGGACAACTAATTGGGACGCTGTGGCTTATCTTCTTTATCACAAATTTATTCAGTTAATTCTAAATTGAATCTTGACTAATACAGAGTTTCTGAAAAGATAGCCGCAATTCCCTGCGCAAAGATCCAGCAGGACCGGCTAGGCCTGCCTCGGGTCGAAGTTTTGCCGCATGCTTGGCAACCCGGTGACCTTGTTGAATATGAAAAGTGATGTGCCTGTATTCGATTGTTACAAATTGGTGACAACCCCCTGGTTCATCCGGCGCTGCACTACCCTCGCCTGTTCCGCCCTCCTTTTCCTCGCGGTCGGGATGTTGGCACAAGCACAAACGGTCACCCTTCAGACCGGATATAATCTGGTGGGATGCAGTGTCAACGGGCCCGGTGGCAATAATATCAACAACGCGTCGTTCCTGCAGACGCCTGCATTGACTTCCGACCCCAATGGACCTCCCGGAGGCAACAATACTGTGATGTATGTCTGGAACTGCTATATATTTTTCGTCTATTATTATTTCACCGCGGCAGATGCCACCACCTGGGAGGGTTTCACTTCACCGGCCGGCTGGTATGATATCAATGGAAACTACGCAAATGTGACCTGGAATCCCGGTGAAGGAATGATCATTCGGAATTTTGGTCCGGCCACGACCATCATCCTCGACGGAACCCCGGCGGTTCCGGTTCTACCGCCCACCAATTACTGCGGCTGCGGTCAATGGTCCTTGTTGAGTCCGCAAACCACGAACGGCTTCAATACGTATCAGGACGTGACCGGCTTCGCCCCGCAGAATGGCGCGCAGGTTTCCTTCGGATTCCCCACCAATGGAATTTTCAGCACCAACGCCACTTATGCCAACGGTGCCTGGAGTCCGACTGATCCCATTTTAACCAACGGTCAGGCCGCCTTCTATTTCGTTCCCTGCGTGACCAATTGCATCACCCTGTCCTGCGGCGCCGACAAAACCTACCCCTGCGGCACGACGAACTGGAGTTTTGACCCGCCCACGAACATCGTGGACACCTGCTGCAGCAATTTCACCGTCACCTTCATGCCCGTGGGCAACAGCGGCCCTTGTCCCTTGGTTTTGACCGGAACTTGGGTGGTAACCGACGCCTGTGGCAATTCCAACTCCTGCAGCCAGAAACTGACGATACCGTGCTGCACCAACTGCTGTGACGACTGCACGGCACCGTTTCCGGCCAGTTATACGGTAACGGTGTATCCGGGGGCGAATTTTTTGGCGGACAATTTGTGCCAGGGCACGAACAGCACCCTGATTGACCAAATGACCAGCGTGCCCAACCAGAGCCAGATTCTCCTGTGGAACGGGACGAGCTACGTTGTGGCCGCAACCAAACGTCTGGGATCCTGGAGCGCGAACTTCCCGTTCAAGGCCGGAGAAGGATTTGTGCTGCAGGTGCCAGGCGGGGCGGCGCCCTTCTCCCTGACCATTTCGGGTTGTCCGCCCGACTGTCCGCCGCCCTGTCTTACGCCCACCAACGGGACGTCGGTGCTCGTTGGCGGTGTCGGCTTGGGCACCGGCACCTGGACCAATCTCTCCAGTTGCGGGCCTCCGTGCGGTGCGCAGATGCAAATTTGGAATGGCAGCGGTTTCACCGAGTACAACTATTACCAGGATGCCTGGCACGATGTGAATGGAAACACGGTGGCGGAGCCGGCGCTGCCCGCCGGCCAGTCGGCCTACGTCTCCGTAAAACCCAACATCCATTGCTGCTCGCCGCTCTATCCGCCGGTGATTCAATGTTCCAACCTGGCGGTGGTTTCGTGCACCAATGTGCAGGTATTTTACCCCACGACCGTGAGCGACCCGCTTTGCACCAATGTCACCCTGACCTTCTCCCCGACCAACGGCAGCTGGTTTGGGCCCGGCACGACGAACCTCGTGCATGTCGTGGCGGAGGATTGTTGCAGCAACACTGCCACGTGCGACTTCACGGTGACGATTGTTTGCGCCACCAATCCGTGCCTGCTGGCGGTTCAATTCCCGGCTGAAATTGAGCTTTGCATGGGAACCAACGGCTGCGCGCCGATGCCCGACGCAACGCTGCTGGTGGAAATCAACACCTCGCCCGGAAGTCGCGCGGGAGTGTCGCAAAGCATTCCGAGCGGAACCCTGCTGTGCAGCAGCACGAACGTCACCCTGGCGGTCACCAACGATTGCGGTGATGCCACCAATGCGATTGTGCCGGTCGTGCTGGAAGCCTGTTGCTGCCAGCCGACCACCAATGTGGTGGTGGTTCCCGGACCGGCGGATCCCTGGCTGGCGGGACTACCGGATGGCACACCGGACGGCGCCGACATCGCTCCGGCTGAATCGCCGACAGAATATCCCGGCGTCGTCACGGGCGGCGACATTTTCACCTTCTCCTCATCGGGCACCACGGCGTATGGCCCCGCGACGGGCTACTTCAATGCCCTGGGAGATGTCGGCACTATCTTTAATCGGACCTATGGCGATGCGAATGGGATATCTCTGCTTACGGCGCCAATTTCATCACTGGTGGGCGTCTTTTTGGACGATAACGATCCCCGCACGGAAGGCACTCCGCCACCGGGGCTGACCTGGAATCTGGAAACCTACCCATTGCAACCCGGGCTGCGTCAGACGTTTTACATCGGCGATGGATCAGGCGGACAAATCATCGCGCCGCCCGGCGCCACCCGCCTGTTTTTGGGCATCATGGACACCACGCATTCCAACAATCTGGGAGGGTTGACGGTGACCGTCGTTGCCAGCAACGTTTGCCTGGCCGTGAGCGCCGCCCCCACGAACATCGATATCTGCGTCGGATACAATGCCTGCGGCCCGATGCCTGACGTCACCGGCCTGGTGCATGTCTCCGGAGACAGCGGTCCGGTCTTTGTCTCGCAGAGTATTCCGGCCGGGACCATTTTGTGCAGCGGCACGAGCGTCATCCTCACTGTCACCAACCTTTGTGGCAACACCACCAACCTGACAGTGCCGGTCACCTTGACCACTTATCCGGCGGTGATGGAGGTCACCTGCGCCTCCAATAAAACCGTGAATTGCTACTCAAACTGGACCTTTGACCTTCCCACCGTCCTGACCACCTGTTGCGACACGAACGTCACCATCCATTCGTTGGGAACCGTAACGAACGGCGTGTGTCCGCAGTACATCACCAACTACTGGCTGATTTCTGACAGTTGCGGCGACACGAACATCTGCAGCCAGGCCGTGACGGTGGAAGGATGCTGTACCAACAGCGGCGCGACCAATTCAGGCTGTTGCGGGCCCAATGCCGGGCCACAGACCATTCATTGGCTCCCGTGTCCAGCTTCCAGTTCACCGTCGCTCATACCCGATCCGTCAGGCATCAATACCAACGGTACCTGGATGGTCACCAACCTGCCGTGCTATGGCAACGTGTTGATCACGCAAACCTTTTCCGGCGCACCTCCGGGTGGCACTTATTGGTCTAGTTCGTGGCTGGGCCCGCTTTTCGGCACCGCACCCGGTCCCGGAGTTTTTCAGGACGTGCAAGCCGGCTATGGACCCTATTCCTGGGCCGCTTTCAATAATTTATTGTTCTTCATCAACGGCCTGACGGCGCAGTCCTACGAAGTGCACATTTACTTCCTGAACGGACAGCCGAATCCCTGCACCTTGTATCTGGGGGTGGCCGGCCTGGCGTCCTCATCCACGGCAACGGTCTCTCAGCCGGTGGTCTTCAGGGCCGAGTACGACCAGCAAGCCAGTGCGCTGGCCGGAGCCTCGGCCAACACCTCCCTGGATGGTAATTATGGACCGGCGGTGGCGGGAACCAGCGGAACGGTGCTGGGGAGCGCATTTTCCTTAAACCATGTTGGCGGCCCGGTGGACACCGGCCTGGCGATCCTGCAGCCAGCCAACGTCCTGGCCACTGCTGTGCTGCCACCCGGGAGCGGCCAGGGAATCAATGGTAGCGGTCCCTACCCGGCGCCTGGCTCATATCCCTGCCTGTCACTGTCAGTTTACCAACAGGCATTTGATGGGGTCGGCTTCACGGTGGGATACGTCTGCTGTTCGAACTGTCTGGCGGTGCAGTGTCCAACGAACAAGACGGTGCCCTGCGACAGCAACTGGTCGTTCGATCCGCCGACGGCTTACTCCTGCAGCAGCAACGTGAACGTCCTCCCCATCGGCACCACGACCAACGGCAATTGCCCGCAATATATTACGCAGACGTGGTTGGTTACCGACGGCGCAGGAAACTCCGACACCTGCACCCAGATGGTGACAGTGACCAGCGTCCCGCTGTCCTTTGCTTTGCTGCCCGGCGGGACGAATTTTGGCTGCAATCCCTCGTCAAATAGCCTGCCGACCGATGCCAGCATCCGCGCACGGGTGGAGGTTTCAGGCGGTTGCAGTTCCGTCACCACGAACGTGACGCAGGTGGACATCATCACAAATTGCACCACCTACCGCACCTTTGCCATCACCGCGAGCAACGCCTGCGGCTCGGTCATTTCCACCAACATCCAATACGCGTGGACGATCGATACGGGCGCTCCGGTGTTCGCGGTTGGAGTCACCAACATCTTCACCAACATCTGCGCCGGCAGCGTGACGATTCCGATCGCCGCCAGCGCCACGGACTCCTGCTGCACCAATGTGACGCTGAACTTTTACAACCCCTATCCGAACCTGGCGGCCAGCGGAGCCAGCCCGGCCACGGCCAACCTTACCTTCAACGTCGGCACCAACACGGTGACCATTGTGGCCACGGATTGCTGCGGCAACCACGCGACCAACACGGTCAAAGTGATCGTCTTCACCAATCCGCCGCCGACCCTGAGCCTGATCACCAACCGATTCAAGATATGCATCACCACCAATGGGTGCGGCACGTTGGGGGATATGAGATATCTGGTGAATGCGAACTACCCCAACAATGTGACCCAAAGTCCGCCGCCCAACACGGTGATTTGCCCGGGTTCGAACACCAACATCACGTTCACCTGCACCAATCCGTGCGGAACAGTCGTGGTGACCAACGCCACCGCGTTCCTCGGACTGTGCTGCGATCCGCCGCCGACCAACATGGTGCTTTGGCTGACGTTTGATGAGCTGACCGGGGCCACCTGTTATAATTCAGCCGGACAAAACCCGGGCACGCGCCGCGCGGGCGCTGCTGCCACCAAGCCGCCGAACAGTCCGCCCGCGCGCATCTTCGGCCAGTACGTGAATAATTGCCTTAACTTCGACGGAAACAGCTATGTCTCGCTCAGATCCTATGCGAGCCTGGCATTTGGAACAGGTGACTTCTCCATTGATGCCTGGGTGAAATGGACAAATTCCCCCAGCGCCAACCAAGTCATTTTGATGAAGGAATCCCCGGGATCACCCTATAATTACCCGCCGCCAACTCTGTATTACGGATATGGCCTCTATCTCAACAACGGTTTTCCAACCTTTGAAATGTATTCTGGGACCACGACGCCCGGTAGTATCAGTCAAATGAGTCACGCGATAACTTTGAATACTTGGACGCACCTTGCGGTCACTGTGCAACGGAGCAAAGCGCCCAAACAAGTAAGCATATACGAGAACGGAAAATTAATTACTACTACCAGCATCACGACGTTCACGGGCAGTATCAACGATCCAGTAATGGATTTCTATCCGCCCATTCCTCCCTACCCACCAACCGTGACTGTAGGCGTTTCATCCAGAGACTTGAACAGCTATTTCAAAGGCTATCTGGATGAAATTGAGTTGTTCAAGAATGTGCTCTCGCCCACCGACGTTACCAATCTGTATGTGGCGAAAATTCAAGGCAAGTGCCGTCCCACGCTTGGGTTGCCGTCGGTCCGCGTGTGTCCCGCGAACAGCAACGTCACCGTGACCGCCACCATTTGCAACAATGGTTCGGACCAGCGTACTTATCTGGTCAATTTCTCACCGCTGGGTACGACTACCATTCCCGGCGTGATCAACTGGGCTGCTCCCGTGCCCACCGGAGGCTACTTCTCCCTCAATCCACAAACCATCACCGTGTTGCCGGGACAATGTGCCAACCTGACCGTTACCATCAAGCTGCCGTCCAACTTCAACTCCGGCAGCACGCTGGCTTACCAGATGTCAGCCTTGGACACGGGCATCGGCGGGGACACCACGTTTTATATCGGCACCATTGTTGGCGACCAAACCCTTTGTCCGATTATTCATCACGGCGGCACCAATCACATCGCCCTCCTGCCGGGAAGCAGCACCACCAATCTCAACTTCACGATTGCCAATACGCTGGGAGTGCCCGCGACCTTCAATGTCCGGATTCTCGCCGTGGACAACAACTTCCAGCCGGATGGCGACTTCCTGAGTTTGAATGGGCTGCCGCCCGGAACCCCGGTTGATTTCACGGTGCCGCTGGACGTGAACGGTACGACGAATGTCAGCGCCACCGTGGGGTACGTCGATTCCTCCATCTTGCAGCCGTATTATGTGCTGCTGCTGGTGGATGACGGCGCGGGCGGCCCGCTCGCCGAACAGGATTCCGTCACGCTGATCAACATCCTCAAACCGACCGAAGGTCCGCCGCTGTTTATCGATAACACCAACGGCCAGCCTGTCGTCAGCTGGGACGCCATCAACTATGGCTGGACCCTGGATGCCAACCCGGATTTGAGCGGAACCAATTGGTCGCCTTTGCCGCAAACCGTTGGTCCGCTGCCGGATGGAAGCCAGGGCGTCACCGTCCAGCCGACCAACAGCGCCGAGTTCTTCCGCCTGCGACAATAAGCAGCTAAGCCAACGGCGGCGTTGCTTGCGTTGACGCGAATTCTGTGAATTCGTGTCAATCGATGGCATTGCTGTTCATTCCTGGAATGGCGCCATGGATCGACGATTCCCATTTTCTGCTTTGCGATCTGGCACCGGCGCGCAAAACTCCCCCGGAATGTTTCACGTCCACAAAATCTCCTCACTCGATTTGCCCGAGCTGGCGCCTTACCGCACCATGCGCCGGCCGCTGGAGCACGAGCGCGAAGGCATCTTCGTGGCGGAAGGCGAAAAAGTCGTTCGCCGGTTGCTGGAAAGCCGCTTTGAAGTTTTTTCCGTTTTGCTGCCGGAAAAGCACCTGGAAAATTTCCGTCCGCTCCTCGAAGCGCGACCGGAGAATCTCAACGTCTATCTGGCCGGCAAGAAATTGCTGGAGCAGCTCATCGGATTCTCGATGTATCAAGGGGTGCTCGCCGTCGGGAAAATTCCGCCGCCGATTTCGCAGGACGACATTTTATCGAAAAATCCCAGGCCGCTGCTACTGGTCGCGGTGGATGGCTTGACCAGCGCGGAGAACCTCGGGGCGCTGGTGCGCAACTGCGTGGCGTTTGGCGTCCAGGCGCTGATCGTCGGCGAGACTTCCAGCAGTCCGTTCCTGCGCCGGGCCGTCCGCAATTCGATGGGCACCATCCTGCAATTGCCGGTCATCGAACTGGCCAAGCTCGGCCTGCGGCACCAGTTCACCGCCAAGCCCCACGCCACGGATTTGAAACTGGTGGAATGTCTGAAGGCACTGCGCGCCCGCCATATTCGCTGCATGGCGGCGCATCCACACACGAACGAAAAATGCCTGTCTCAGGCGGACTTTTCCGGTGACTGTTGCCTTGTCTTCGGCAGCGAGGGTGAAGGCATCTCCAAGGCCGTTCTGGAAGCCTGTGATGAGGCGGTGGCCATCCCCATGCCGCCGGCGGTGGACTCACTCAACGTGGGCGCGGCGGCGGCGGTGTTTCTGTACGAAGTGGCCCGCCAGCGCCGGAAGGAAGGCGAAGATTGAAGATGGAAAATGGAGGATGACCACCCGGCAGCTTCGCCATCTTCAATCTTCCATCCTCCATTCTCGCGGCTATGGCGTGGAGCTCTGAAGGCCGAAAACCTCTTGATATACCTCGCGGATTGCCTTGCGCCATTTTGCCAGCGCCTTCCGAAATTCCTCCGGCGTGGCAAAACCGCAACGCACCGAGACCCGGTAATACGGCGCCGGGTCATCGGGCAGGACAATTTCGCCTTCGTAGCTCCAACGGCGCAAAATGCCTTCTACCCGCCGCAGTTTGCGATAATTATCCAACAGCTTTTCCGCGTCCGGAAGCACCCCGGCCTCGCGCCCGCGTTCGAGTGCGCGCAGGGTGTTCGCCTCCGCCCAGCCGTTTTCCAGACAGAGCGTTTGCGCAATGAATTCCGCATCCATCAAGCCGCCGCGGCCGGTCTTGATGGCCAAGTCGTCCTGGCCGCGCGGCGTCCGCTCCTTTTCAACCCGCAGCCGCATTTGATGGATTTGCTGCTTCCAGTCCGGCGTGAAACAGGCCGGCAAGATCGCTGCTGTTTTTCGCCCGGACGACAGAGCCTCCCGACGCCCCGGCTTGATCGAGGACTCGCGGAGGTCGTCCCTCCGCTCTTGTGGTTTGGAGGCCTTCCCGAAATCCGTCAGCGCGGCCGTCAATTTCTGGAATTGTTCGCCCAGTTGTTCGCTGCCCGCCACCGGCCGGGTGCGGGTCAGCGCCTGGATTTCCCACAGCTGGGCGCGGTGCCGGTAATATTCCTCGTAAGCCGGCAGCGTGTTGACCAACAATCCCTTTTCGCCATCCGGCCGCAGCCGCGCGTCCGTGTGGAACACCATCCCCTGCTCCGTCCGCCGCGACAACAAATCCATGACGCTCACCGCCAGACGCTGCAATTTCGATAACTGCTTCGTCCGGCCGTCCGCCACAAACAGGAGATCCAGGTCGGACCCGTAATCGATTTCACGCCCGCCCAGCTTGCCCAGCCCGACAACGACGAAGGGCGGCGTCTTTATTTTATGCTGGCGCATGACGGCCTCCAGGGCGTACTGCAGGCAGGCTTCAGCCAGCGCGGAAAGCTCGACCAGGTTCTGCTCGAAATCGGCCAGACCCAGGATGTCCCGCAGGCCGAGCCGCATCAGTTCCGCCTCGTGATAGCGGCGCAGCCAGAGGAACTGGTCCGCATCCTCAAGCCCGTGGCGCAAATCCTTCAAAACCTCCGGCGCGGTCTTCCGCTGGCGCAGCCGGCCGCCGGCCAGAAAATCGTCGATCAAGTCCGGGGTGCGGATCGCCGCCTCGGCTAGAAATTCGGACCGGTCGAACAGCAACAGCATCAGTTCGAACGCCTGGGGATTCCCGTGCCACATCTCCAGCAGCGCCGCGTGTGAGCCGTACGCTTCCAGGTAACTGTCGAGCCGGGTCACGACCCGGTCGGGATCCGACAGGATGGCGGACTGCGGCTTGCGGCCCGCGGATGGGCGGGGACAAAGCGCCAGGAATTTCAGGATTAATTGTCGCGCCAGTTCCGTCGTGCGCGGCGAGATGTGGATATAGCCGGGCCCCTCGGCGAATTCCCGAAAGAGGCGGAAAGCCGTTTCCGGGTCGCGGAACGCATGCGCCGCCAGCAGCCGCTTCCATTCGTCCTCGGCTCCGTCGAATTCCGGAGGCAATTCGGTCTGCGCCCGGGGCGCTTCCGCCTTCAACAGCCGGTCGTACACCCGGCGCACATTGTCCTGGTGCGTTTGCAGTTGAAATTCGAACTCCTTCAGTGACGAGCATCCCATCAATCGGGCCAGGCGCAATCGCAGCTTCGGGTCGGCCGGCAGCGTGTGCGTCTGCTGGTTCTCCTCCATTTGCAGCCGGTGTTCGACGTCCCGCAGAAAACGGTAGGCCGCGTCCAGCGACCGGGCTTCCTCCTCCGCGAGCAGCTTGTATTGGGCGAGCTTGGCCAGACACGGCAGCGTCTGCGCCGTCTGCAGAAACGGGATCTTGCCGGCATGGAGAATTTGCAGCGACTGGGCGACGAACTCGATCTCCCGGATGCCCCCGCGGCCGAGTTTGACATTGCGTTCCAGCTCGCCCTCCCCCACCACTTCGCACTCAATCCGGTCCTTGACGGCGGCAACTTCCCGGAGCACCTCGGCGCTCAACGTGGGCGGATACCGGAACGGCTGAATCATTTCCAGGAATTCGGCCGAGAGGCTTTCATCACCGGCGACGTGCCGGGCCTTGATGAGCATCATCCGCTCCCAGGTTTGTCCCCACTCGGCGTAATAATTTTCATAACTCTCCAGCGAGCGGGTCAACGGGCCGGCGTCGCCTTCCGGGCGCAACCGCAGATCCACGCGGTACAACATGCCTTCGGACGTCATCCGGGCCACTTCCGCGCCAAACGCCTCGGCCAGCTTGTTGAAGTACTGATGGTTCGACATGAGCGCCCGGGGCTTTTTCTTTCCGGCCGGCGGTTCCCGGAACACTTCGCCTTCGTCGGCATAGAGAAACATCAGGTCCACGTCCGAACTGTAATTGAGCTCCTGCCCGCCGAGTTTGCCCAGGCCCAGCACACAAAATTCCGTCGGCTGCCAGTGGCCTGCGGGGTCGGGGTGATAGGGCCGGCCGAATCGCTGGCTGCATTGCCGGCGGCAGAGCCGCTCGACCGCCGCCAGGCAGACGTCGGCCACATCGGAAATTTCCCGGGTGATTTCCACCACATCTCCCAGCCGGGCGAGGTCGCGCGCGGCAATGCGCAGCATTTCGCGCTGGTGAAAACGCCGCAACTCCCCCAGCGCGCCGGCATAGTCATCCGTCTCCAGCTTCGGTTTCAACCAGCCCTGGACTTCGCGTTGAAAGCCTTCCGCCCGGCGGGGAAACTGGAGCGACTCGATCTCCAGCACCGCGAGCCAATCGGGATTCGCCGCCAGCAGGCTGCCCAAGGCCGGGGACCCCCCCAGCAAGGCCAGCAGCGCGCGCCGGGAAGCTTCGGACAATTTTCCCAGCCGGGGACCGGCGCCGGCTTCGGCCAGCACGCCGAGAACGTGCCGGACCCGGGCGGGATCAGTTGACGCCGCCGCCCATTTTTGCCAGTCCGGTGCTTTCATGAGTCCAATGCGCTTCAGCGGCGGGAACGGGTGTAGACCTGCTCGATAAAATCAACCGCCCGGCGGCACAGGGGCCGCCAATCAAGCTCGGTCTGTACCCGCGCGGCGGATTTTGCCGCTTGAACCTGCCACGACGGCGGGGATGTAGCAAGCCAGTCGATGATCTTCGCCCCAAAATCCGCGCCGTCAAAGGCCGCGAACCGGACGAGCGGGTCGTTTTGGAAATAGCGCCGGATGCTTTGCAGCGGCGTGCAAACCGTGGGCAACCCGCTGGCAACGTATTCCACCACTTTGGCAACGAACGCGCAGTGGGTGCCGGCGGATTCCTCGTACGGCACGATGCCGACACTGGCATCGCTCAGGCGGTGCGCGACTTCGGCGTAGGGAACGAAACCCGTGGATTCAAACTGGAAACCGGGAATGCCCGCCCGCGCGCGGCGCAGGAATTTTTCCAGCCCGACCGTGCGCTGGCCGATGAATCGAAACACGGTTCCGGGCCGCCTTTGCGTCACGTGCTCGGCGGCGTGGAAGGCGATATCACCCAGGTGATGCGCATCAAAAGACCCGTGCATGGCCACCACCGGCGGACGGTTTTCCCTGCCGTCCCTCGGCTGGAATGGAAAATGATCGGCGGCATATCCGTAATAAATGGGCAGGATTTTTTCGCGGGGGTACCCGCGTTCCGCAAAATAATCCGCCAGCGTGTCCGAGATCGCGAGCACGCCGTCCACATCATAGCGGGCAGGCATGGAAATTTCGTACCGTTTGAGCGCCTCGACCAGCGGGCGGGGCGCCAGCCAGGCCGGCCAGGTTTCCATGAACCCGGTCAGCAAATCCGGAAAATTCATGACCACTGGCACCCGCAATTTCTTTTTCAAACGGCCGGCCGCCACGGCGGAAATGGCGTGTTGCGACAGCAGCAAATCAAACGGACCCGACCGCACGGCGCGGGCCACCAGGCGTTGCAGAAAGGAAGGATACAACAGGTACTTGAAATTGCGGAACCGGGCATAACGCCCCATGGTCCAGGTGGTAAACGGGTGCAAATGAACGTGGAATCGGTCCATCACCGCGTCCGGCTCGGCCAGTTGCGGGCAAAAAACGTGAACTTCATGGCCGCGCCGAACGAGTTCCTCAACGAGGTAAACCGCCTCCGCCGAACCGCCGCCGGAAGGCGGGTAAAACGGCTCGTGCGTGAGGAATGCGATTCGAAACGGAAAGGATAGGTCGCGCACGGACTGACGCTATGCAATCCGGGCCGGGCCATTCAATCACAATTCCTGCGCCACCGGTAAAAAGTTTGACAAGTGGACCTGGAGTTTTAGACTAATCATTTCGGATGGGGTCGTAGCTCAGTTGGTAGAGCGCCTGAATGGCATTCAGGAGGTCAGGGGTTCGAACCCCCTCGGCTCCACCATCCTTCGCGCGGAACCGGCACCGGAGATTCCCGGTGAAGAATGCGGCAGGCCTACGTCTGTGAATCAATCCTGCCACCGGGTAACCGCAGCGCATAACGCAGGCACCACTTCCAGCCGCCCCCGGCCAGCAGCCAGGCCGCCAACCCCAGAAAGACGAGATTCTCCAGCACTTTGCGGCAGATGAAGACTTCGCCATTCCCGCAGCCACAATCGAACTTTACCGCGCAGAACGGAATGTGGTGAACCGCCTGGATGGCCAATGCCCGCCGGATCACCACAACGGTCAAAGGCACTACCATCAGGATCAGCAGCAAGGCCGTTCCCCGCACCGCCACGCCGGTCACCAAAAGCAGGCCGCAGAAGACTTCAAACCACGGCAAGACAATGGCGATCGAGTTCAACCCGAATGAACTGTGCACCAATTCGTACTGTCGCACCAGTTTCAGGAAATCCACCGGATGCAGCGCCTTGTGCAACCCGAGATAAACAAAGGCCGCACCGAGGAACCATCTCGCCAGCACCGGCAAGATTTCCCCAACCCAGCGGCCCCGGGATGGCAGAGCGGGATTCATGGCTTGGGGTTGCGCCAGTTGCCGCTGTCTCGTTCGCCCGTTTCGACCGGAAGATTATTGGTCACCCATTCGGTAAAACCGCCGGCATAAACATACAGCTTGTTCGTGGCGATCCCCACATCCCGCAGCGTCAGGGCCGCGGCTTCGCTGTCGTCACAATCGCCGCCGTTGCAGTAAACCACGATTTGGGCCGCGGCCTGACAGAGAGGCATGACGGCGGGAAAATATTTCTCCGGGTGATAGGGATCGAATTCCCAAGCGCCCGGAATGTGCCCTTCCTGATAGCGCTGCGCGTCCCGGGCATCCACAAATAAAATCACGCCCTGCTGCCGGCGCGGATCCCGGAAGAGTTGCACGGCCTGGGAACCGTCAATCAGCTTGAAACCCTGCTCTTGCACCCGGGCGGCGAGCAGCTGCGCCGGCGTCAGCGCCGGGATATTGGTCCCGGCGACATTCGTCACCGCGGGGCGCGGCGGGACGATGCCGGCGGGAAAATAGTTCCGCGTCAGGACCAGTCCTCGCGGCGAAACCCGGTTCGCCGCCAGCGCAAAAAACAGCCCGGCGCCCAGTATCAACAGGGCTTCCACCAATACCTTTCCCGCCGGCGACCGGGCGTTGGAACCAGAAACGGCAAACGGTTTCATGCGTGCTCAGTTCACCCCAGCGTGGGTTATCACCGCCCGGGGAACAACCACTTTTTTGGCGGGCCGGAGCGCCCCTCCCATTCGATTCGCTTATTACCATATGCTTGTATAAATTGCATTTCTTAATGAATTAATTACTTATATTGACAGCTTTTCATAAAGTGCTTTTCTTATGACAAGATACGCCTAATGATTGCCAAGAGATGGGCGGCAGCGATTATTGGGCCTACTAGATTGGACGCATGAAACAAGAAAGCCGACTGGTTGCGTCCGGTCGCCTGACCACCGGGCAAGTTTCGCCTGCGCCGCTCGCCGCGGCACGGCCGGCCATGGCACCCGCTTTCACATCGGCCGGGGAGATCGGGCTATGAAGTTATTCGTTGCCGGTTTGAGCTACAAGACCGCGCCGGTGGCGATCCGCGAAAAGGTGGCGGTGCGGCCTGCCCGGCTGACTTGTCTGGGCTGCCGGCTCAAGCTGGCCGCTGGCCTGGCGGAAGTCGTGCTGGTGTCCACCTGCAATCGCGTGGAAATCTACGGCGCCACCCCCGCCTGGGTCCAGGGCGGCGTGGTTCGAATTTTTCAGCAGCTTTGTCCCGATTTGGACCTGACCCCCTACATTTACGTGAAGGAGGGTGCCGCCGCCGTGGAACACCTGTTTTCCGTTGCCAGCGGCCTGGATTCCATGGTCATCGGTGAAACCGAAATCACCGGTCAGATTAAAACCGCGTATCAAGCCGCCCAGCAGGCTGGCTTGACGGGGCGGAGGTTAAACCGCTGGTTCCAGACCGCTTTGCAGGTGGCCAAGGAAGTTCGCACGCAAACCGGCATTGGCCGGGGCGCGACGTCGGTGGGCAGCGTGGCGGTGGAACTGGCCGAAAAGGTGTTTGCCGGCAATTTGTCGGACAAGACCGTCATGATTCTGGGGGCGGGTAAAATGGGCGAAGCCTGCGTCCGACATCTGGCCAAGGGCGGCACCCGCTCGGTGCTCGTGGCCAATCGCTCTTTCGAACGCGCCCAGGCGCTGGCCGCGGAATTTGGCGGACAAGCGCTCCCGTTTGCCGAGCGCCTGCGGGCGATGATCGAGGCCGACATCGTGGTGAGCTCGACCGGTTGTCCAACCACCGTGCTGCAAAAGCAGGAAATCGCCGCCCTCCTGCCGGCCCGGGCCAACCGGCCGCTGATCCTGGTGGACATTGCCGTGCCGCGGGACATCGCCGCCGACGTGGAGGAGCTGGACAACGTCTACTTGTACAACATCGACCATCTGGAAGCCATTGTGCGCGAAAATTCCCGGATGCGGGAACAGGAACTTTCCAAGTGCAACGAAATCATTGCCCGCCGGGCGGGAGCTTTGATGTCGAAATTAAATCCGCCTCCGGCCCGTCTGCGGCCCGCCCCAGTGGAATGGGTGCCGGGCTGGGCGCTGGGCGAGGTGACTGCCTGAACAAACCAGATTGCCTTCGAGAATAATTTGAAAATAATACCGCCAGTTTAAATCCCAGACCAAAAAACAAAATATATGAAAAAACACCATCACCCATGGAGCATCATGGCCGCCCTGACCGCTGCCAGCCTGTTGCTGGTTGGAACCGCGTCCGTCATCCGCGCCGCCACGCTGTCGATGAATGGCCAAGTTGTCCTGCGCCCCTTCACGCCCACGGAAACCATGACCTATCACCTGACCAATGTCCAGGTCTGTGCCGGCATCAGCAATGTGGCTCTGGGTGAGCCGGTCTATCTGGACGCCCTGGTCGCCTACGGCGTCACGCCCTCAAACATTGTGAGCGTGGTCTGGTCAATTACCAACAAGCCGACGGGCTCGCAAGCCGTCGCCATGAGCAGCCCGTTGGGAACCAACGTGCCGTTGTTCAACGCGTACGACCGTTATAACCAATCCGGCACCCCGGTGTCCCTGCTGGCCGGGCGAACCTTTTTCCGGCCGGACATCAGCGGAACCTACACCGTTCTGGCGACGATCACGACCACGGGCACCACGCATGGCACCAACATCGTCCCGGCGGTTACCAACATTGTCAGGACCATCACGGCGGGGACTTATTACGGCGCCCAGGTCTGCGCCGCCTGCCACAGCGGCAATTTCCAGGGCGTGCCCGGCGTCTATCCTACCTGGACCAACACGCCCCACGCCTCGTTCTTCGCGCGGGCCATCGACGGCCAGGAAGGCAGCTACTACAACAAGGGCTGCATCTCCTGCCACGTCGTCGGCTACGACACGCTCAACACCAACTGGAATGGCGGCTTTTACAATTATGCGACGTTGCTGAACTGGCAGTTCCCGACGGTGCTGACCAACGGAAACTGGGCCAGCATGAATCCGCAGTTGCAGAACCTCGCCAACATCCAGTGCGAAAACTGCCACGGCCCCGGCAGCCAGCATCTGGGTTCCGGCGGCAGCACCAATGCCATCACAGTCAGCTACAACGCGGGCGACTGCTCGCAATGCCACGACGACTTGAGCCATCATTATTACAGCGCCGAGTGGAATAACTCCTTGCACGCCACCCCCACCCGGACTCCTTCCGGCTCGAATCGCCCGGCTTGTGTCCGCTGTCACACCGCCCCCGGCTTTGCTAACTACGTTGCCAACATCGGCAACCCCAATGGCTACGGCACCAACACGGTTTACGAGGCCATTTCCTGCCAAGCCTGTCATGACCCGCATGATGCCTCGAATCCTCATCAACTGCGCGTCGGCACCTCGGTGCTGCTCGCGGATGGGGTCACCACGGTCACCAATGCCGGGGCCGGCACGATCTGCATGTATTGCCACCGGAGCCGCAACGGTTCGGTCACCAACAGCATTGTGAAGTACCCGTTGTTGCAGCAGACCTGGGAAGGCGGCTCCAGCTTCGGTCCGCACGACAATCCCGCATCTGACATGCTCGAAGGGGTGAACGGTTGGACCTATGGCAAGGCCATCCCCAGTTCGCCGCACGCCAACGTGGTGTCCAACACCTGCGCGGGCTGCCATTATCAGCCGATCGCGGCCACCGACCCGGCCTTCACGTTAGCCGGCGGACACAGCACGATGATGAGTTATATCAACACCAACGGCAATGAGGTGCCGGTTACTTACGCCTGTACTCCGTGCCACGGCAACCTCACCACGTTTAACTTCCCGACGTCCGATTACAATGGCGACGGCATCATCGAAGGCGTCCAAACCGAAGTCCAGCACCTGCTCGACAAGCTCTCCACGCTCCTGCCGCCAACGAATTACTACGCCAACGCGAATAATTATCAGGGGGATGGCTTGGTGAAGACGAGCATTACGACCCAGACGAACTGGCCGGCCAAGTACTTGGAAGCCGCTTATAACTGGCAATTCGTCGACAACGACGAGAGCCTTGGGGTCCACAACGTCGCCTACGCGGTCGGCCTGCTCAAGGCGTCCATCGGCGACTTGATCGGCGACAGCAACGGAGACGGGCTGCCGGATGCCTGGCAGATTGCCTACTTCGGCGCCGGCTTTGCCACCAATGCCGCCGCGGCCCCTAACGCCACCAACAATCCGGCCGGGGTGCCGAACTGGATGATGTGCGCCCTGAACCTCGACCCGCACGGCGCCTTCACGGTGCCCGGCAGCGGCACGATCTACCTGAATGGCACCAATATCGTCAACGGCGCCACCAACACCATCGCCATCTACACCGCGGCAGAAATCGCCTTCAACACCCAGCAAGGCGTCAGCTACCAGATTCAGGGCATCAACGCCCTGACCGGGACCTGGCAGAACATCAGCACCAACATTCCCGGCACCGGTGGCAGCATCACGTTTCTGACGCCGACGCGGGGAGTTCCGCAAATGTTCTACCGCGTCATGCATACGCCTTGATCCGGTTGGTTGATTCGCCGCCCCTTCCCGGCGACGGGAAGGGGTTTTTGTTTCAGCGAGGTTGGGAAATTCACCGCCACGCAGCGGGGTAAAGCGGAGTCGGGCCAACGCCAAACCCACAAGGGAACCCGGCCATACCAGCGTTTCGCGTCGACGGGTGGCAACTATTTGGCCGGCGTGTCGCCGGCTTTCATCTGTTCGAAGACCGACAGCTCCTCCTGCAATCGCGACGCGATGTTTCTGATCTTGTCCGTCTGGTCCATCTGGACGTCCTGCAAATGCTGCCGGGCGGCCTGCTGTTGCGTTTCCGATCCGCTGTTCTGCGCATCGGCCAGTTGTTGCCTGGCAAGCTCGATCTGTTTATCCGCCTCGGCCCCGGCGGCGATGATCTCCTGCATGGCCGCTCCCCGCAAAATCTGGCGGCCTTCTTCCAGCGAGGTGTTCTTGATATCGGGAATCAGGCGCAGAACGGCATTGGTGGTTTCAGGCGAAATCGGCGGAGTTGGCGCCGGCCGGGCACCCGCGGTGGCCGGAGCAGCCGTGACCCGGGTGATCGCGCGGGCCAAATCGAACTCCAGCGCCGGCTCCCACTCGGGTTGGAGCCGGCCCAGGGTTTCCTGGCGTCCGCCGGAGGCCACGGTAATTCCCAAAAAACAGGCATTGCCTTTGTCCAGATTGAAAGCCTGAAGGCCTTCGGCCACCGCAGCGTCGACGTTGGTGGTCGCGGTTGAAACATGGCACGCCAGCCGGATTTCCCTTTCATTGGCACTCTGAAATTCCGACAGCAATCGCTCCACCCGCCCGGAAAAATCCCGGAGCGCATCCGGGGCGCTATCCGGCGGAAGCACCGCGTAAAAACGGATTTCGACCGGTGAACTCAAGTGACTTAAATACTCACGCGTGCGGTCGGAAAGCACGGCGCCGCGCGATGCCGGTGACAGGAAGCCGGGCGTCTGCAGCCCGAACTTGAGCCAAAACCCGGCCAGGACAATCCCGCTGAGAACAAAGACGGGGGAGAGGAGCCAAACGCGACGGCTGGAGGCGCCGGAGGCAGACGGATTACCGGGAGGAGCAGATTTCATTCAACGCGGTCCTTTTGGTTTCCATTCTTTGGGCATTCGTCCCGCCTGTCAATTTCAGATGTGCCGGACCTCGCTGCCGCGTCGGCCATTACGTCGCCGACGGCTCCTTAATTCACCAAATTAGACAATTGAAGATGAGCATGCGGCAATAGAGGGTTGGTGGCTTGCACCGGACAACCTATCATCAGGACCAACAACATGATGGCGCAGAATTCGAGTTGTTGTTATCGGTTTTGGCGTTGCCAAGTGGCGTTGCGGAAACTAGTTTGCTGCGCGTCTGGACGGGGACGGAAGAGCCGTCGCCGGTTTTTCATATCATGAACCGTACGAACGTTTTATCGTACAACCTCGCGCCGTTCCTTTTTCCGGCCCTGGCGATCCTTTTGCTTGCCGCCGGGTCTTTGCCAGCCCAATCGGTTCAACATCTCACCGTCGCTCAACCCGGTGGCTGGCCGGGCCTGCCGGTCATGGAGAGCCTCGAACGCCAGACCAATGGCGTGCGGATCACCTGGGCCGGACCTTCGGGTTATTATCAGGTGTATCAAAAAAGCAACCGCCTGACGGCACCGTGGCTGACTCTGGGCAAGGCTACCAACCTCGTCGGCAATCTGGTCATTCCGCAATTGTACAGCAATGCCTTTTACCGCGTCTCCGGACCGGCGGCCAAATATGTCGGCTATAAGGCGTGCCTGACGTGTCACCTCAAAATCTGCGGCTACGTGACCAACACGGCGCACGCCAGCGCGTTCAGCGATCCGCTTTTTAAGGCGGCCGGCGGCCAGACTAACAGCTCCTGTCTGCCGTGCCATACGGTCGGCTACGGCTTGCCGACCGGGTTTGCCATCACCAATCGGAACGGAGTCCTGACCTACAACGCCAATCTGGCCGGGGTCCAGTGCGAGAATTGTCACGGCCCGGCCGGCAACCACGCCGCCAGCCCGGATGACCCCACCGTCATTCCCAAAGTTGACATCGCCGCCGCCGTCTGTGGCGGCTGTCACAACGGCCCCATGCAGCCCACGTACGGGGAATGGAGCTCCAGCCCGCACGCCGCCGTGACGCCGGGCGCGCTGGCTTCCATGAGTTCATCCATCAATAACATCAGCAGTTGCGGCCGGTGCCATTCCGGCTCCGTCCGGCTGGCCATGATCGACGGGCAGAATCCCGTCTTGCTCACAAACGACCTGGACATCGCCATCACCTGCGTCGTCTGCCATGACCCACACCAGACCAATGCCAACCCGGCGCAGTTGCGGAATCCAATGTCTTCGACCAACTATTTTTCGCTGTCCACCTCGGACCCGTTCACAAATGTCTACAACGCCAACACGAACATCAACCTGTGCGGCCAGTGCCACAACAGCCGCGGGGCCGCGTGGACGGATACCGCCCGCGCCCCGCATCGTTCGCTGCAATACAATTTCCTGCTCGGGTCCATCGGTGAATTCCCGTTCGCGTCGGCCACGTTTGATCCCGGCGCGCACGCCGGGCTCCCGGATTCCGCCCAATATTCCGTCTCCGGGACGTTCTACCTGACCAATCAATGCGCTGCCTGCCACATGCAGCCGGATGCGCCGCCCGCGACCACCCACAGCCACACCTTTGCGATCACCTCATACCAGGTCTGCATGAATTGCCATCTCACCGAACCCGGCTCGACCGGTGCGGGGACCGTCATCTCGAACAACGTTTCCCTGGTCATCTACCAGTTGAATCTGTGGGCGGCGCTCAAGGCGCCGCCGGCGCTGCGGACCAACGGGGCAGTGGCCTGGGAATATACGACCGCCGGCGGATTGGTTTGGCAGACCAACTCGTCGGGATTCGTCACCAGCTGGGCGTTACTGGACTCCGCCAGCTTCAACAACGGCCCCAACTCCGCCGGCCAGGCCATGATTCCCGACGCCATCAAAAAAGCCCGATTCGACCTTTACGTGCTCGTGAACGACGGCACCTTGGGTACCCACAACCTGTCCTTCGCTTTCGAATTGCTGACGGCCGCGCAAACGCTGATCCAACAGGAACTTTATTGACCCCGATGCGCCTTGACCCAATATGCGTCTGACAAACGACCAACCCAAGATCGCATGACCAGCCTGCCCTTCCTTCATCCGAGGTTGCCGCGGCACACCCGTCCCGGCCTGAAGTTCGCGTTAGCCGCCAGTGCGGCGGGCATTCTGCTGGCGGCGATTTCCTGCAGCACCACCAACCGCGAAGCCGTCATCCTACCCGAAGTCCCCGGCGCGAAGTACATCGGCTCGTCGGAATGCGAGCAGTGCCACGACGAAATCTACCGCAGTTTCAAGACCGCCGATCATGCCCGGCTCATCGCCCAGGGCAAGAACGGGCTCGACGCTGGCTGCGAATCCTGCCACGGCCCGTGCAGCCTGCACTCGGACTCCGGCGGTGAGACCAAGCCGCCGTTCAGTTTTACCGCCGGCCGGCCGCAGCCAGAGTCGCTGAGCGGGCGCTTCCCGCTCGAGCCGGCGCGCGCCGTCGAAAAAGCCTGTTACCAGTGCCACCTGGACGTCCGCGGCCAGTTCAACCTGCCCAATCATCATCCCGTGCCGGAAGGCCGGATGAGCTGCACCGTGTGCCACCCGCCGCACAAGGGCAGCATTTATGCCGGCGGCGGCACGCAATTGCTTTCGCAGAACCAAAGCTGCCTCCAATGCCATCCGGCCCAACAAGGACCGTTTGTTTTTGAACACGAAGCCGTTCGCGAAGGCTGCACCAGCTGCCACACGCCGCACGGGAGCGTCAACGTCAAGCTGCTCACCGAACGGAACGCGAACCTGTGCCTGAAATGCCACTTCCAGCAGGTCAAGAATGGCGCGGTCCTGATCGGCGGCGTGGACCATACCTCGCGGTTGAGCCAGGGCGCCTGCTGGAGCGCCGGGTGTCATGAGGCGGTCCATGGCTCGCGGGTGAGCCCGTCGCTCAGATTTTAATTCACGCCCCGAAGCCGATGAAAAAGAAATTCCGCACGTCAAAATCGGTTCCGCGCCTGCAGCGGAAGCCCGGCTTTGGCCGGTTTCTGCTTGGCGCGTCGTTGATTGCCCTGGGCGCACAGCCCGGCCAGGGGGCGGATGCCCTGACGCCGGAACAGTGGTTTGAAGGCGGCACCAATTCCTACAGCAACTGGGTCACCCTCGGCGTCGGCGGCTTGATGACCTCGGGCGACCGGAACCAGGCCGCCCAGGGTCAGCGGATTGATCCTGGCGCCTTTGGCGGGATTGAGGACCTGCATTACCAGACGGATGTGGCGAAAAAAACCACTTTCACGCTCGACGGCCGGTCCATTTTCGACCAGCACGATTACAACGTCATCCTCGGCCTGACCAAGGAGGACGTGGGCTATTTGCGCTTCGGCTTCGAGAACTTCCGGACGTGGGATTCCGGCAACGGCGGCTACATCCCCGCCGAAAAACTATCCTACTCGCTGCCGGGCGGCCCGCAGGCGCTGGATCGCGGTCAGATCACCTTCGAGGCGGGCCTGACCAAAAAGGACCTGCCGCAAATCATTTTCAAGTACCAGCACTGGTACCGGAACGGTGACGAAACTTCGACTCTGTGGGGGCCGGTCCATGATCCGAACCAGAACGTTTACCGGGTCTACCCGGGCATTTCCACCGTCGACGAATCCTACGACAAATTCCAGTTGGATTTGACCCATCACTACAAAGAGATCAATTACGGGGCGGGCGTCAGTTACCAGATGGGAGATTTGAATGACAGCCACAAGCTGACGTTCTGGCAGGGGGAACCCACCCAGCAAAAGGTCACCGACCGGCAGGATGTCTCCTTCGACACATTAAGCACCCACGCCTTCGCGGAAAGCTGGATAAAGAACAACCTGTTCCTGTCCACGGGCTTCATGTACGCCCACCTGGAAGATACCTTCAGCGGCACCCGGATTTACGGGGACGATTTCGATGTGGCCTACTCCCCGACTTATCCGGGCTTGGGTTTGGGCTATTACAACCTCAGCGGTGGCGCCCACCAGAACCAGTACATCGGCACCGTCAACCTGTTGTCCCTGCCGTCCAAGACGTTCACCATCACCCCGTCCATCCGCGTCCAGGCCGAAGACTGGAGCGCCAACTCCGGCGGCACCGGGACATTGGGAACCGACACCCAGCCTTTCGTGTCCAACAGCGGACGCGACACGATTGACGTGACCGAGCGTCTGGACCTGCGCTACACCGGCGTCACCAACTGGGTCTTCAGCGCCGGCGGCCAGTGGACCGAAGGCCAGGGCAATCTGAACGAGCGCGGCGGCCTCACGCAGATCAACGGCTTTGGCCCCACGCCGGTGCTGTTCGCCACGGATGACGAGCGGTTCTTTCAGAAATATTTCGCCAACGCCCGCTGGTACCCTGCCCGCCGGGCCAGTGTGGACTTTGGCGGATATTATAAACTCAACACCTACAGCTACAACAACACGCAGGACAACACGCCCGACAATGGCAGCACCGGGAACGCCTATCCGGGGTTCATCGTCTATCAGGGACTCCAGACCTGGGACGGCAATGTGCGCCTGACGCTGCATCCCTGGAACCGGGTCACCACCGTCAGCCGCTACGAATACCAGTACTCGAAGATCTGGACCGACCCTGCCGGAGCTTCAGGCCTGGGTGAAACGGACACCTCCAAGGTGCAGAGCCAGATCATCGGGCAGAACGCCACTTGGCAGCCGCTGAACTGGCTGGCGTTGCAGGCCGGGTTCAATTACGTCCTCAGCACCACGAAAACACCGGCGCAGAACTATACCTCGTCCGTTCTCAATTCCGAAAACAACTACTGGACCTTCAATTTCAATTCCAATTTCGTGCTGGACGACAAAACCGACCTGGACGTCGGCTATTTTTATTACTACGCGAATGATTTTCAAATTCCCGCCAACGGCCTGGCGCTCGGCGGCGGCGGCAAGGAACAGAGCGTGACCGCGACCCTCGTGCGCCGTATTACGCAAAACCTGCGTTGGAACCTGAAGTATGCGTTTACGACTTACGATGATATGACCTCGGGCGGCCACGCCTCCTACGACGCCCACCTCATCTACTCCAGCCTCCAATACCGGTTCTAAGCGCAACCCGCCATCCGCCAACGCTCCGGGGCGCAGGCGTCACTCCGGCTTAACAGAATAAACTTGAATCTTCACCAATTCATCGCCTAATTTGCCGATATGCCAGAATTTTTACGGGGAGCGTTCAACCGCAGGAGGGAGCGGCGATGGTGGATTTGCCTGCCGCTGCTTTTCATTTTCGCCACCGGTTGTCACCGCGATGACGTCAAAGTCTATCAGACCGGCAAGGAAACCGACCAGCCGCAGGCTCAAGCCGCCCCGGCCCAGCCCACGGATTCCCCCACCCCGACCCTGCCCCCGGGACATCCCGATATCTCCTCCCTGCCCGGTCTTGCGGCCGGTGGCATGGCCGCGCCCGGCCCAACGCCGTTGACCTGGAAAACGCCGGATGGCTGGACGCAATTGGCCCCCGGCCAGATGCGCGTCGGCTCGTTTAAAGTGACCGGTCCCGGCGGGAAAACGGCCGATGTCAGCATCATACCGCTCGGCGGCACGGCGGGAGGGGATGTGGCCAATGTCAACCGTTGGCGCGCCCAGATTGGTTTGGACCCGGTGCCGGCTGAAGAAATTAAACAGTCGGCCCAAACCGTCGAAGTTGCGGGCCAGCCGGCGGAGTTGTACGCGCTATCCGGAAAAAATCCCGGCACCGGCGAGCCGGCCGGCATTCTGGCCGCCATCGCTCAACGCGGGGAGACCGCCTGGTTCTTCAAGATGACGGGCGATCCGGGCCTCATTGCCGAACAAAAGCCGGTGTTCGTGGAATTCCTCAAGTCGATCCAGTTTGGCACCGGTGAATCTGCCGCGCTGCCGCCGGGACAACCATCGATGACCGGCATGGACCTGCCGTCTGGGCATCCCGGGGTTTCCAGCCCGGCCACGCCGGGAATCACTGCCGCCGTTCCGCCGGTTGCAGGCAAACCCGACTGGCAGGTGCCCGCGGGCTGGCAGGAAACTGCCGGCGGACAATTCCTGGTCGCCAAATTCAACATTACCGGCGCCGGTGGCGCTGCCGCAGCCGTCAATGTCAGCAGTTCCGCGGGCGAAGGCGGCGGCCTGGCCGGCAATGTCAATCGCTGGCGCGGCCAGCTGGGCCTGGCATCCTGGTCCGAGTCTGATGTGAACCAGTCGGTGACGACGCTGGACGTGCCCGGCGGCAAGGCCTCGCTGGTGGACCTGACCGGCACGGATCCCCGCACCAGCCAGCCGACGCGGCTGGTTGGGATCGTCGTGCCCCAAGCCGGCCAGACCTGGTTTTACAAGCTCATGGGCAACGCGCAGGTCGTCGAAGACCAGAAAGCGGCGTTCATCCAATTCGTCCAAGGCGTAAAATATTGAAATGCTCACGCGCCTCTACCGGTTCTTTTCATCGCTCAAGCTGACGGTTGCCTGCCTGGTGCTCGGTTGCATCATCGTGTTCTGGGGCACGATTGCCCAGGTGCATCTGGGCCTGTTCAAAGCGCAAAATGAATTCTTTCGCAGCTTTTTTGTTTACTGGCAGCCGGCCGGCTCAGGCTGGCACTTTCCCATTTTCCCCGGCGGTTACTTTATCGGCACGCTGCTGCTTCTCAACCTGTTCGTCGCGCACTTCCGCTACTATCAACCCGGCCGGCGAAAAATCGGCATCCTGCTGATCCATCTGGGCATTGTGCTGCTGTTGCTGGGCCAGATGCTCACCGATTTGCTGTCCCGGGAAAGCATGCTGCACCTGCGCCTGGGCGAGACCAAGAATTACACCGAGGCCGACCGGGCCTTCGAGCTGGCCGTGCTGGACACCACCCGGCCGGATTTGAACCAGGTGGTGGCGATTCCCTGCAGCCGGCTTGTCCGGCAGGGCCAGGCGGACATCCCCGGCATGCCCCTGCAATTGCGCTTAAAAACCTTTTACGCCAATTCCGCGCTCGACCAGCAATCCCAGCCCGGATTCGCGCCGGTCAAAACCACCGCGGGGCTCGGCACGGACCTCTGGTGGCGCGAAACCCCGCGCGAGACCGAAATGAACCGCGTGGACATGCCGTCGGCCGTCGTCGAAGTGGTCACCCCCCGCGGCGCGCTCGGCACCTTTCTCGTGTCCGCCTGGCTGGACCAGCCGCAAGCGTTCAGCTACGACAACCGCCGGTATGAGCTGCGCCTGCGACAGGAACGCTTTTACCTGCCCTTCAGCCTGCATCTGATCGAGTTCCGGCACGATAAATATCCCGGCACCGACATCCCCAAAAATTTCTCGAGCCGCGTCCGGCTCCAGAATCGCGCCACCGGTGAGGACCGGGAAGTCCGGATCTTCATGAACAATCCGCTGCGTTACGGCGGGGAAACGTTTTACCAGGCCAGTTTCGATCCCGACGACCAAGGCAGCATCTTGCAGGTGGTGCATAATCCGAGCTGGCTGACCCCCTACTTGGCCTGTGTCCTCGTCGCTGTCGGACTGACCATCCAGTTTCTGTCTCATTTGATTCCCTTCCTGAAGCGCCGCCTGGCGCAGTCCGCGTCCGCCGCCGTCTCCGCTCCCGGTGCCGCGGCACAAAGCCGTGCGCCGGCTCGCCGGGAAGCGGGCGCTTCCCGAAAGGAGAAAATGCGATCATGAAAAGGTGGATTCCCCTCATTTTGGTGGCGATCATGGCCGGCTGGGTCCTGTCGGGTTTACGCCCGCCGCCCGCCACCGGATTTGACGCGCGCGCTTTTGGCCATTTGCCGGTGCTCATGAACGGTCGCTTCCAGCCGTTTGATTCCGTCGCCCGCAATTCGCTGCTGCAAATCCGCACCAAACAATCGGTTTACGAAAACAACGGCAGCCAGGCACAAACCCTCTCCGCCATGGATTGGCTGCTGGAGGTGATGATGAAACCCGAGGCAGCCGACGATCGGAAGGTGTTCCGCATCGACAACAACGAGGTGGCCGAACTGCTCAAACTGCCCGAGGGCCAGAAATATTACTCGTTCAACCAGCTCCGGCCGCAACTGGACGAAATGGAGAAACAAGCCAGCCGCATCGGGCCGATTGATTCCTCCAAACGCACCGCCTTCGAATCGCAATTGATGAAGCTCTACGAAGCCATGAATCTGTACCAGCGGCTCGAAGTCAGCCTGAAGCCGCCGGGCGCGGACGATTTTGCCGCCGACCTGGACGCGTACCAGAAGAGCGTCGGCCCAGGCCTGGCTGCCGTGAATGCGCGCGAAGCCGGCCAGAAATTTGACCAGAACGCCTTCAATACCCTGCTCGGCTTCATGGGCAGTTTCAACACCGTCGCCCGGTTCGCCCTGCCGCTGACCATTCCGCCGACAGACCCCAGCCTGCCGCACGACGCCTGGCAGAACATCGGCACCAACCTCATGGCCAGCGCCCGGACCGGCGAAATCAATCCGGCCGCGAAATTTTACGCCGGCATGGTCACCGCTTGGCGCGCCGGCCAGCCCGACGATTTCAACCGCCTCGTGAGCCAATACCGCGCCTGGCTGGGCGGCCGTTTTGCCCCGCAACTGCGCAAAGCCGACCAGGAATATATCTTCAGCAGCTTGGAACCGTTCTACAAGGCCACGGTCATCTATGTTCTGGCACTGGTCCTGGCGCTGCTGTCGTGGTTCAACCTCTCCGATTGGCTGAGGCGCTCGGCGCTCTATCTGGTCGTCCTGGCCTGGCTGATTCACACCTTCGGACTCCTCTGGCGCATGTATCTTGAAGGCCGGCCGCCCGTCACTAATCTCTACTCTTCGGCAATTTTCATCGGCTGGGCCGCGGTGGTCCTGGGGGTCGTCTTGGAAAAGATTTATCGCGATGGCATCGGGTGCGTGGTGGCGGCTTTTGTTGGGTTCGTGACGCTCATTATTGCCCACCACCTGGCATTGAGCGGCGACACCATGGAGATGATGCGCGCCGTGCTGGACACCAATTTCTGGCTCGCCACGCATGTCGTCACCGTCACCCTTGGCTATGCCTCGACATTTGTGGCCGGCTTACTGGCCGTCATTTACATCGTGCGGGGCGTGCTTACCACGACGCTGACCGCCGAAACTGCCAGGTCGCTGGCCCGGATGGTTTACGGCATCGTCTGTTTCGCCACGCTGTTCAGTTTCATCGGCACGGTGCTGGGCGGCATCTGGGCCGACCAATCCTGGGGCCGGTTCTGGGGCTGGGACCCCAAGGAAAACGGCGCCCTGCTCATCGTGCTCTGGAACGCGATGATCCTGCACGCGCGCTGGGGCGGGCTGGTGCGCGAACGCGGCATCATGAATCTGGCGGTCGCCGGCAACATCGTCACCAGTTTCTCCTGGTTTGGCGTGAACATGCTCGGCATCGGCCTGCACAGCTACGGATTCATGGACGCGGCGTTCAAGTGGCTGATGTTGTTCATGGGAAGCCAGGTCGCCATCATCGTCCTGGGTCTGCTGCCCTTGACCCTCTGGCGCAGTTTTCAATCCCGGCCCGCCGAGCCAACTTGACGGTTTCGGCCCTGCCGCTGGAACCTTTTCCCGCCTCCTGACTCTCAATCCCAGGCGCAGTTTCGTCGGTTTGGCGATTGTGAATAAGTAAACATTGAAATCGGAACCGCCTCTGTGTATAAGATAATTTTTTGATCAAATGAGTTCAGCGGGTGTCGCAAAACTAAGGATTCTGGTGGTGGACGATGAGGCCTCGGTCGCCACGACCGTCAAAATGCTGCTGAACTTCGACGGGCATGAGGTGGAAACGACCCGAAGCGGCCAAGAGGCACTCGCCCGGTTCGAGGTGGGAGAATTTGACCTGGTTTTGACGGATTTTGCCATGCCCGAAATGAAAGGCGACCAACTGGCCGCCGCCATCAAAGCCCGCGCGCCGAAACAGCCGATTATTCTTTTGACCGGTTATCCAGGTGCTGTGCCCCAGTCAACGCCGGTGGATCGCATTGTGGGTAAACCCTTCCGTTTGGAACATCTGCGAGATGCCATCAGCCAGGTACTGCTGGAAAGGCGCCTTGGCCCGGACCAGGCTGATTAAACGGGCGGTGTTCTGGGCCGGCCCAACTTGGGGAAAATGAATCCGGCGGTCTTCTGATATTCGCGGTATTCGAGGCTGTGGTCGGCCAACCGCGCTTCCTCGAGCCAGGCGCGACAAACAAGCAGGCCGACGTGCGCCGGAACCAGAATTAAGAAAGCCAACGAACCGTTCGCCAGTGCGAGTCCGGTCAGAAGGCAAAGATATCCGGCGTACATCGGATGTCTGACCCGCCGGTAGGCTCCTTCGCGGACAATTTGTTTCATCTCGATTAAGACGCCGAAGGATCGTCCCAAACTCAACGCGCCCCAGACCGCCACGGCCAGACCCACCAGGTTGAGAAACAACCCGGCGGCGGCCAGCGGCGTCTGCAGGTCCATCGGGCAAAGGTTTTTCCGAAGCCAGACGGGCAAAATCGGAACCGCACTGTAGGTGGCGTTGAAGAACGTCGCGAGGAGCGGAACCAGAACGTCCTGGAGCGTTTGGGGCAAGACGACTGCCCGCCGTCCCACCAGCAAGAGCACCCCGACATAAACCTCCAGCTGCAATTGGATCACCTGCCGGGCGATGCCCGCCAGCAATGTGCCATCGACGTTTGGTTGTCCTGGCCCGTTTATCCAAAGCCGGTGGAGATGATAAGCCCCCAGGCCCAGATAAGCGAGTGACAGCCCGTAACGCTCAAATACAACTGCCGCCAAAGCCGACCGGCGACCCAGGCTCGAGCTCGTGGTCATTCGCCTTATCGTCGCGGGATTTGCCACCTCTTGTCCATCGGTTTTTGTCATGTCCTTAGCCAGAAACCGGGAGGCAGCAATTCATTTCACTTGTCTGTCAGCGAACGGAATGACATAAATCATAACAATCAGAAAGGGACATTTCTGCCATGAGCTAATCCGGATGTATCGCCGAGATTGCTGTCAGGCGGACATCGCAGCTTCTGACGCGGGCACCATAAGCCTGTAGAAAACAAACCTTAAACTGAAACCAAACCATCAATCAAATTATGAAAATTAAATCCTCCCATCGCCTTCACCTCACCCACACCGCCCTGTTGCTTTGCCTGGCGGCCAGCCTGGTTAAGGGCCAAAACGTGGTCAATGGCAGCTTCGAACTGGGCACCAATCCCGGCATCACAAGCATCCAGTTGACGGCGGGCGACTCGACGAGTTTAACCGGCTGGACCGTCGTCAGCGGCACCATTGACTATGTGGGTGGCACCTGGACCGCTGGCGACGGCAGCCGCTCGCTGGATCTTTCCGGCACCTCGGCCGGTGCGATTGAACAAATCATCACAGGCTTCACTGTCGGTCAGAATTATCAATTGTCCTTCCTCATGGCCGGCAATACCGCAGGTGGACCCACCGTCAAGAGCCTGCAAGCCAGCATTGGGTCGGCGATGCAAACGTTCAATTTCGACATCACCGGTCATTCGAACGCGAACATGGGATGGAGTCTGCAGACGATGAATTTTACGGCGACCAGCGGCTCCTTGACACTTGACTTTGCGAGCCTGGCAAACAGCTTTTATGGCCCGACCCTCGACGCCGTGGCCATCGCGCCCGTGCCCGAGCCCGGGACGCTCTCTTTGACCGGCTTTGCCGTGCTGCTTTGCTCGCTTGGCATCATCCGCCGACGCCAATCGTTAAAATCTTGACCGGATCCACTCCCCGGAAGGGTTGAGTTCCGCTTCCGGCCAGGGACCGTTCATGTCCGCCTCGGGCTTCAGGGCGGCGCTGCTTTCATTGCAGTTGCTGAAAGACCAGTTGGCCCAACTGATCTGATGCTGGTCCATCCACGTCATCCATGTCTCCGCTGCGTCAAGGTAAAGCCGGCCGCGTCCGGTGTAATCGGTCAACCCCCATTCGGAGACAAACAGGGCCGCCCCGCGCGACAAGGCGTCATCCGCAGCGGCGCGCAACTCTTCGCCGTGAGTGCCGGCATAAAAGTGCAGCGCATACAGGACGTTGGAAAAACTGAGCGGGTCTGCCGCAGCGGCCCGCACCCCCTGGCTCCACGTGTCCGTCCCGACGATGACTACCGCGTTCGGCGCCACGGTGCGAATGGTCGGGATGATAAACTCAGCATAGGCCTTGATTTCCTTCCAGGTCACCCCCGAGCCGTTCGGCTCGTTGCAGATTTCATAAATCACATTGGGATGCCGGCCATAGGTCCGCGCCATTTCCTGAAAGAAATCCTTCGCCTGTTCCCGGTAACGATTGGGGTTGCCATCCTCCAGAATGTGCCAGTCCACGATCACATAAACATCGTTGCGAATGGCCTCGTCCACAATCAGCTTGACCGCCTGTTTGATACCCGGGTCCCGGATATAGCTCGAACCATAACTGTCCGTGTACATGGCGGCGCGGACGACCGAGATGTGCCAATCCCGCGCCAGGTGCTCAACCGTGTTGGTCCGGAACGGATACTGTTTCAAGTCGTGCGAACTCATTCCGCGCAGTTGAATCGGTCGGCCGGACTGATCGCACAACTGGCCGCTCTTTACCTCGAGCCAGCCCCACCGATGCACGACTCCCCCGACGGAAGCTTCTGTCGGGCCGGCCTGACCGGCCCCATTCGGCGGACCCCCGGCCGCCAGGGGCGGGGACGATGCCGGATGCCGGCATCCTGTGAATCCCAGGATCAAACCAAAGGCCAACCAAATGAGGTTTAATGATTTGTTCATGGTGCGTCTGCGGTTACCCGGTTGAAATTCTGCCGGTCCATTTGGTTTCCGGCTGAAGTTTCAGGCTGGACAAACCGGGTTGCATGTCAAGTCTCAATCGCTGGCGCCAGCTAGGCACAGCAAGCCACCTTTTTCGCCGCCAGCTCGGACTTGGCAAAAAACGACCCGAAGCTTTGACCAGGCCAACTGATTTGCGGAATGAAGCCCGGCAGCTTAGTATACGCGTAATGAAAGCCATTCCGCTGTTGATGATCTTCGTTCCCCTCGCTATCGGGCCAATCAATGGATTACGCGCCGACCAGGTGGTCATGCAAAATGGCGACAAGTATGTCGGCACGGTCCTGTCCCTGACCACCAACCTCCTCGTTCTGCAAAACGAAAACCTCGGGAACATCACCCTGCCCCGCTCCAAAATCAACGCCATCGTTCTGGGCACCGGAGCCGCAGCGAATCACCCGCTGCCGGCCGGTGGATCCAACGTGAACCCCCGGCCCGCCGCATCGCCCGCCAGCAATGCGGTGGCCGACCTGCCGGCGGCTTTGCGCAGCCTGCGCAGCCAAACCAATCTCATCCAGCAGGTCCAATCGCATATCATCGGTTCGGCCGGCCCGGAAGCGACCGACAAGTTCAACGAATTGCTCGACGGCCTGAGCACCGGAAAAATTACTCTTGACGACCTGCGCGCCCAGGCCCAATCCGTCACCGACCAGTTGCGGGAGCTCAAGCGCGACCTCGGCCCGGAGGTCAGCGGCGAACTGGAGAGTTACCTGGCCGTCCTCGACAATTTCCTCAAAGATACCGCGCCGCCCCGCGCCGCCACCAATTCCAGCCCCAGCATTCTGAAATCAACCGGGGATGCCGCCCGGGCCAGCCCCTGAGCTGACCTGAGCGATTGCCATCCCCAGTCACTGAAATTGGTCCACCAGCCTTTTGGTTTGCGCCGGATCGTGCTGCATTCGGATGCGCCAGGCCAGTTCTTCGGGATTGACCACCCGAACGCCCGCGGGCAGCCGCTCGGCACACCAAACGACCGGGGAATAACCACGAACACCACCATGGGCTTCGGCCGCTTCCTGCGGCAGATTCTCGGCATTCTCGTCCGTGTCGGGAGAGTATTTAAAATACGACCAGACATGCGCAATCACCCAGTCCTGGCGCGGGGGTTGCGCCGGCGCCGTTCCGTCGGTTGTCTGCCGGATTTCACGCGCGACTTTGGCGGGCGTGCCGGCGCGCGCGCGGCGGTTGGCATGTTCCCAGATTGAATAGCGGGCGGTCATTACCGGCACTTCGACTCCGTTGCGATCTCGCACCCAGAAGACTTTACCCGCCCCGCCTTCATAGGGTGCGTATTGAAAGGCGAAAATCGCCAGCAACCCGTCGGTCTGACCGGCGAAAACTTCACATGCCTGGTGCGCCTCGGGTGAATCAACCTGTGAAAAATTGAATCCAATGATCCGGCTGTTCGTCCTCTTCATCAGTTCCCACGTGCGTCGGGCATGCCGGGCCAGCAGCTCCCAGCGGTTTGTGCGCTGACGGCCAAAGCGATCCGGGTAGTAGTATCCCCCGCCCCATTCGATGAACCAGTCATTGGTGGTCCGGGTTTCCAGCGCGTATTCGATGGCTTGCGGACAGAGTTGCGCCAGTTGATCAAAACAGCAGGACCAGCCGAAGGGAATCGTTCCGCGTTCAGGATTGGCCCAATAGCTGGCGTTGCCGAAAAAATTGCCCAGCAACCACTGGACGTTGTCACCGTCCGTGTCAACGAATGCGATGGCGCTGTGCGCGTCATTCCAGTCGATGGTCCGCGGGTCAAAACCCCGGGCCCGCGGAAGATTGACCTTTTCGGTTCCGGCCATGAGGACGGGTAAATTCAGGCACCAGTCGGTGGCGGTTTGAATATGACCGTAGCGGGTGGATAAATCGGTGTTGGCAAACTCGTCGCCGCAGTTCCAGCCGAGAATGGGCGAAAGCGGTTCCAGCCAGGCCATGGCAGCCGGGATGGATTCGTCGCTGCCAAAGGCGGTGAACACCTTGTGGGCAATGGCCAGGTCGCGGACATGGGGCACCCGCGGATCCTGAAGGCAAATCATTCGGCGGTTGAACTGGTCCCGATACGTTTGCAAGCACCACGGTTGGGATTTGCCGCGGACATCCAACAACAGTTTCAGGCCGTGCGCCTTCGCTTCACGCTCCAGGGTTTCGTCCACCATGATGCCATCCAGGATTCCGGCCAGGCTGGAGGCGACATTGGCCGAGCAATCCATGCCCGGCCGGCTGGTGTGGCTTTCACCTTTGGACTGGTCGCGGCGGTAGAGGATATAGCCCTTGATAATACCTTGCTTCACATATCGGTCCACCAAATCCCAGGGCTCGAGGGCACCCGGTCTGGCTAGTTCCGGTTGTTGGGTGATTAGGCGGGCATACCACTTTTCCAAGTCGCCGCCCCCGTTGTCAACCCATACCAATTCATCGCCGCGACCCTCGTTGACCGCCTTCGCTGCAAGGCCGGCGACGGATTGCACCATCAATTGGAGCGCGATGCGAGGTTCGGAAAATCGCCGCTGGTCGGTGGTTCGCACAACGGCCTTGGGAAAGGTTTGCGTCGGCCACCAGCGGCTTTCGGGCGTGGCACCGGAACCCGGCATAGTGCCCAACCACGTCATCACCAACAGCGGGATGAATCCCGGCAGGTGCCGAACCAGCCGATTCACAAATTCCCCGCCACACCCGTGCAAACCCAGATTTCGAGCTGGTCGTAAATCTGACCGGTGGGATAGGCAAGCACGGTGGTGTTTTTGACCGACTCCGATTCCATGGCCGCTAGGTCCTCCTTCATTTTCACCAGTTGCTTTTGCATATCCTCGGCGCGGTTGAGCATCAGATTGGCCTGGGCGCGCTGGTTTACCGGGCTGTTCGCGTCGCCGGAATTCCCGCCGGTGGTCAGGATGGGCGTGGTGGGAGCCAGGGCGTCGGCATGTCTTGCCGCCCGGGTGTAATCGTCCACGCGGTCTTCGAAACTGGCGACCTCGCCGCGCAGTTGATTCAAACGGGTAATAAAGTTCCGGACCGGGTCCGGCAGGTTCTTCAAGTTGATGTCGCGCGTGCCGGACTTCGTTTCCGCCGTGCATTTCAGATAAGGAGCTTCAGCGTTGATGGAAACAATTCGGACCGGCTGATTGGTGCCGGCCAATGACGCCACGTAACGCTGGTAGGCCGCTCGTTGCGCCTGCAATCGGGCGCGCGCCTGAAGTTGCTCCTGCTTCTTATCCTCCAGATACTTTGCGGCATTGGTCGGATCGTAATCGTATTGCCGCTGGTATGCCGTCGGCAAATTGCTCAGGGCAACCTGAGCGATGCCGCCATCATAAGAAACCACGGCGTAGGCCGGGGTGACATGAGTAATCCGGGCATTGGTAAAACTTTGGGTTCCGGCGGTTAAAATCGGGATGAGCGCCTCGTTGGTTTGAGCACTTGCGGCAAATGCGCAACCGACGATGGATAGAATGATGGCAATGACTTTCATATGATCTTCTGTTGTCAAGGAGGCAACACCCGGCCATCGTGTTCGTCAAGCGTTTTAACCGGCCGGCCGTGTCCGGGTTTGACCATTGGGGTGTATCTGAACACTGTCATTGGAACTGGCGGCTGGAAGCCGCCAAAACCCGCAGCCAAGATGGCAGCCCCACGTAACGCCGGCTTCCCAGCCTGCGGGTTGACTTGAGGATGTTATCCGGCTGTAGCTTCCGGCTCACGCCATTTGTCGTGTTCCTTGATCAGGTCCACCAGGCGCTCGACGGCTTCGGTTTCGGGGATGTTGAATTTGATGGCCTGTTTGCCGACGTAGAGGTTGATTTTGCCGGGCGCGCCACCAACATAACCGAAGTCCGCATCCGCCATCTCGCCCGGGCCGTTCACGATGCAGCCCATGATGGCAATCTTGACACCCTTCAAATGCTGGGTCCGCGCCTTGATGCGCGCCGTCACCGTCTGGAGGTTGAACAACGTCCGGCCGCACGACGGACACGCCACGTAATCCGTCTTGAAACTCCGGCATCCGGCTGCCTGCAAAATGTTGTAGGCCAGCCGCAATGACTGCCCCGCCCCGCTCTCGCTCCGGACCAAAATCGCGTCGCCAATCCCGTCGGCCAGGAGAGATCCAATGACAACCGAGGCGCGCAACAGGGCGATTTTTGGTTCCAACGGCACCGGCTCAAAATGGAGGCAATCCTTCAGCAAAATCGGGTTGGTCCGGCCCAAACGCTTCAATGCTGCCACCAACAGCCGGAAGGCGGCGATGGCCGGCAGACGGACGCCATCCTGGACCGTCACCAGTTGCGTCTCGCAGTTGACTTCAAAGTCTTTGGTCGGATCGATTTCAGCGATATTGAGGTCCTCGTAAACCGCCTCCGGCTTGACGTTGTCCTTGGGGCGGATTTTGGGGGCGACCTTGTCCCAGGTGGCGCGGGTGACCACGACCCGGACGGGCTGTTCACCGCCGCACTTCACGCCCGGCGCCAGCTCGATTTCAGGCGTGGCGCGCTTCTCGAACTGGAAAGGATCGAAGGGAAATGTGGAATTCGGGCTTTGGAATTCGGACCCGGCCAGGACGGGAATCTGGGCGAGCAAATCGTTGCACACTTCAATTTCGCGCGGGCTGTCCTCGGTGAGCGAAACCCGGATGGTATCGCCCAGGCCGTCGCACAGCAGCGAGCCAATGCCGATGGCGGACTTGATCCGGCCGTCCTCGCCTTCCCCCGCCTCGGTCACGCCCAAATGAATGGGATAATTCCAATCCGGGCCTTCCTGGTCGAGCCGCGCGACCAGCAGGCGGTAGCATTCGATCATGACCTTGGGGTTGGACGACTTCATCGAAAACTTGAAGTTGTGAAAATCGTGCTTGCGGCAGATGCGGGCGAATTCCAGCGCGCTTTCCACCATGCCGAGCGGCGTGTCGCCGTAGCGGTTCATGATGCGATCGGAAAGCGAGCCGTGGTTGGTGCCGATGCGCAGTGCCCGCTTCCGGCGGAGGCACTCCTGCACCAGCGGCGTGAATTTCTCCTCGATGCGCTTCAGCTCGGCGTTGTATTGCGCGTCGGTATATTCCTTGGTGGCAAATTTTTTGGAGTCGGCGTAATTGCCGGGATTCACGCGCACCACCTCCACCCATTTGACCGCCTCCATCGCCGCTTCGGGCTTGAAATGAATGTCGGCGACGATCGGCACGAAGCAGCCGCGCCGCCGGAGTTCGGCGACGATCGGCTCGAGATTGGCCGCATCCTTGACCGTGGGCGCGGTAATGCGGACGATCTGGCAGCCGACGGCCACCAGGTCGAGCGTCTGCTTCACGCATTCGGCAGTGTCCATCGTATCGCAGGTGATCATGGATTGCACGCCCACCGGACGAGCGCCGCCCAGGATGATTCCGCCGTGAGCCGGATCGCCAATGACAATTTCCCGGCTGGTTCGCCGGCGGTAGGAAAACGGGGAATCGCAGTAACGCATGGGGGCCTTACCGTGCCGGTGCGAAAACGATCACGGGCTCACGATTATCGCGCGCGCTGCGGAACCAATCGCCCGTGTCAAAATAGGCGATGTAAACCATGAAGCCGATGAGCAGCATGGCAAAACCGGTCTGGATGGCGTTCAGAATCCGGGCGCTGATGGGGCGGCGGCAAATGGCTTCGATCAGCGACAGCAGAATATGTCCGCCATCGAGCACCGGGAGCGGCAGCAGGTTGATGAGGGCCAGGTTGACGTTAAAAATGACACTGAACCAGAGGGCCAGCCGCCAGCCTTCTTCGCTTTCAAAGAGGTTGTAGTAAACCCGCGCGATCATGACCGCGCCACCGAGTTGCTGCACGCCAATTTCGCCTTTGCGGTGCAGGAGCGCGCCGATGGTCCCGAATATCTGGTCGACACTGGACCGGATTTGCTCCAGCGGGCCGGGATACACGAGGGTCACATTGGGTTGGTCGCCCAGCTCCAGAATGCCGAGAGACGGAGAGCTGTTGGTCGGCTGGACCGGTTTGACCGCCAGGAGGGTGCGGTCGAATTGCTGGTCTCCCCGTTTCACGGTCAGGGTGATGGGTGTGACCGGGCTGTTGCTCCAGGAATCCTCAACGGAAATGACCGCCCAGGGGTGGTAAATCGGTTTTCCATCCACCGCCACCACCTCGTCGCCCTTCACCAGGCCGGCCAGCGCCGCGGGACTGTTGCTGGCCACGCTGTAAATCACCGAGCGCATCGCCGGCATAATGAGAACCTGTCGCAAGGGAGTACGCTCCACGGGAATGTTAAATGAGAAAAGACCGAACACGTCAATTTTCCACTCTTTTCTGGGACGGTGATAAACCGAAGCGTTGGCCGTGGCCTCCTGGCCATCGCGCACATACCGGATGGGGATATTCGTGCCTTCGCTGGTGACGATCCGCCAGGTTACACTGTCCGCTGAAGTGGGCGCGAAATGCTTCACCGGGTGGCCGTCCACCTCCAGAATCCGGTCTCCGGGCCGCAATCCGGCCTTCCACGCCGGGCCGTTTTCGTCCACCCAGCCCACCCGGGTTGACGTGTCGCCTTCGTTGGTGGGTTTGCCGACGCCCCAGACGACGAGGGCAAATCCTACGGCCAGCAAAAAGCTGAACAACGGGCCGGCGAATGCAACGATGATTTTGTCGAGCGGCGAAACGTTGGGCAGCGGCTCGGCGGTCTCATTTTTCCCTTCGATGGCTTCCATGGTGGCCATTTGCGGCAGAGCCACATAACCCCCGGCAGGGATGCAGCCCAGCGCGTATTCCACCCCGCCGATTTTTTTCTTCCAGAGGGGCTTGCCGAACCAGATGGCGAAGCGCTCGATCTTGAGCCCGCGCCATTTCGCCGCCAGAAAATGGCCGAGCTCATGAACCGCGATCAGCAGGTTGAAGAGCAACACCACTTCCAGCGCGATGAAAATATATCTTAAAATCGTCATTTAATATCCACCCCTTGCCGGGGACGCCCTGAATATATCAGGGATTTCCGGCTTCGCAATCACAGAGCAGATATCGTTATTGCCCTCCGGATCAACCTCGACAGGAAGCCCGGCGGTTACGAACTCGGGGACGGCGAGGAGCTTGCAATTGCCGCCTCCTGCCGGGCCCAGGCATCCGCGTCCAGAACCTGCTCCAGGGTCGGGTGGGCGACGACGCGATGGGCTTGCATGACCCGGCGGACGGTTTCAGTGATCTGGGGAAAACTGATCTTGCGGTTCACAAAGGCTTCGACGGCGACTTCGTTCGCTGCGTTCAATACCGACGGCAGTGTGCCGCCCGCCTCGCCGGCCCGGCGGGCCAGCGCCAGCGAGGGAAACCGCTCCTCGTCGGGGGCTTCAAACGTCAGGCGGCCGAGCTTGGCAAAATCAGTTTGCACGCGCCCGCTCGGCGCGCGGTCGGGGTAGGTCAGCGCATACTGAATCGGCAGGCACATGTCCGGGGTGGAAAGCTGGGCCAACAGCGAGCCGTCCACGAATTCAACCATCGAATGGACCACGCTCTGCGGATGCACCAGCACGCCGACGCGTTCGATGCCGATGTCGAACAGCCAACGGGCCTCGATCATTTCCAGGCCCTTGTTGAATAGCGTCGCCGAGTCAATGGTGATTTTACGGCCCATCACCCAGGACGGATGCTTGAGCGCCCGTTCGACCGTGATGTCCGGAAATTCCTCGCGCGGCGTGTTGCGGAACGGACCGCCGGAAGCCGTCAGCCAGAGCTTGCGGACCGATTCGGGCGGCTTTCCGTCCAGGCACTGGAAAATCGCCGAATGCTCGCTGTCCACCGCCAGCACGCGCACCCCCTGCTTGCGCGCCTCGGCCATCACGATTTCGCCCGCCATCACGAGGATTTCCTTGGACGCGATGGCGATGTCCTTGCCGGCCCGGATCGCCGCCAGCGCCGGTTTCAAGCCGGCCGTCCCGACGATGGCAATGAGCACGATGTCCGCCGCGGGCAGCGTGGCCAGCCTGACCAGTCCTTCCTCGCCCGAAAACACCGGTGTCAAGGCGCCGAAACATTTCCGCAATTCGGCGGCCCTGGCCGGGTCGTTGATGGAAACGGCTTCGGGCTGGTGTCGGCGCGCCTGTTCCATCAGCAGATCGGCGTTGTTGCCCGCGGCCAGACCGATCAGCCGGATGCGGTCCGGCAGATCCTCCGCCACCTTGACGGTGCTGGTGCCGATGGAACCGGTCGAACCGAGCAAAACAACATTCTTCATTTACGATTTACGATCTTGCGCCCTATGGGCCGCCTATGACGCGATTTCTTTATGGATGTGTCAAAATATGCCGCAGGTACAAATACATGATCGGCGCGTTGAACAAAAGGCTGTCCAGCAGGTCGAGGATGCCGCCGATGCCCGGAAACAGGCGTCCGGAATCCTTCACCCCCGCCTCGCGTTTGAACAGCGATTCAATCAGGTCGCCGATCACCGCCGTCGAACTCAACAAAACACCGAGCACGACAGCATGCAGCTGGTGCATGCCGGCCATCCGGTCGCCGAGCAAGTGCACAAACACCAGGCTCGACGCGGTGGAAAACAAAATCGCTCCGCCAAAGCCTTCCCAGGTTTTGCCGGGGCTGATGCGCGGAATCATCTTGTGCCGGCCGATGAGCGAGCCGACCACATACGCGCCGGTGTCGCTGAATTTGGTGACGAGGATGAAATACAGGACATAGAATTTGCCGTCCACGCCCGGGAAAAAGTTGATTTTCTGGATGAAGTTCAGCAGCCACGGCACGTACATCAACCCGAACAAGGTCGTGGAGATGGCCAAAATGCCGTTGCGGTTGGCGCGGGAAACGAACTGCCGCACGCACAGCCCCAGCACGAACAGAATGATGAAGCCCGTTTCAAAATCGTTCGGCCGGGCCGGCGAATCATAGACGCCCACATAGCCCGTGGTAACGGTCGAGATTTCCCCGGTCACCTGCAGGAAAGTGCCGGTCATGAGCAGGACGCCCCCGACGAGGCCGCACCATTTGAAACAGGCCAGGTTGCGTTTTTCGACCAGCCCATAAAATTCCCACAGCCCGGTTGTGGCCAGAAACACCATGATCAGAATGAAAACGCCGTCGGAAAGGAACCGGTTGTTGGAAAACAGGGCGGCAATGATCACCGTCCAGAGAATCACCGTGGTGATCAACCGGCGGAGAAACACGTGG